>Ga0307988_1000800_pt1 | contig 20088 bp, 17 predicted proteins | sample EllFjometagen183_FD_203166 | JGI IMG/M metagenome (GOLD analysis project Ga0307988, IMG submission 203166) | Marine microbial communities from Ellis Fjord, Antarctic Ocean - #183 | ecosystem: Environmental > Aquatic > Marine > Unclassified | place: Southern Ocean | collected 2014-10-08 | reverse complement strand
TTAGAGTTGGGATTTAGTCAGCGTGGGTTTGCAAATTCATTTTCACCCTCCGGCCGCCCCTCTGACCTGCAGGAGTTTCTGTTTAATGAGCGAACACAGCTATTTGCCGGTGCCTCCTACACAAACGAAAATGTGACCGTGAATGCAGAGCTTTCGGGATCTGCACAGTATAAGGCTCCTGAGTCTTCGGCTATTCTTAATAATATTGATAATCAGTTGACTGATTCTGATGGCCTTATTATTTCTCCAACACTCTCGATCGGCACTAAAATTAGTCTCAGTAATGCGAAAAAAGACAATACTACTGAAGCTTTAGCTACCGACAGCGCTATTGCTGAAGTTGAAGAAACCAGCAAGTTTGGTATGCATATATCATCTACCTTTTTCCATCCTTTCTTTGATCAACTAACAGGTGTTTATGATGGACCCTATACACAAATAGCACTATCTCCCTATTATATTTCAGATAATTTCTCTTTTGGTCTTAATGCGGAAATTGCATTTAACGGTAATCCCCTTTCAATAGCGAACTGGTACTTACCAAGAGGGAATAATCCCTATGATTTTGGTGCAGGCTATAGTCCAATGACCTCTTTTGCGGCTATACGTGATCTCTCACTGGATATCTTATCACTAATAGGTTATGCAAATTATCGATCTCCAACAGGATCCTTGATGCTGAATGCTGATGATCATACCACCCTCTCAATGGGAACCGGTACTTTGATTACCGAACTTGATCCTATGATCGATAATCCATTCGTTCGCCGTGTAGGCTTTAAGAACACCCTAACTACCCCCTACTTTGATTACGAGCTGTTGATAAACGATCTGACCCATGCTGAACTTTTAGGACTGCGTCTTGCGGCAAAACCCATGGGACAATCTTTTCCGTTGGAAATTGGTCTCTATGCAATCTCTGATATCTCCCTTGCACATACTAGTAGTGATGAAAATAAGTTTGTTATTGTTCCGGGAATTGATGTAGTAGTACCTGTAGCCTATAGCGAAGTATTATCACTCAATGTCTATGCTGACTTCTCACTCTTGATGCTTGCTGATGATACAGGTTTCCATACCGAATCATTTTTCTCAGAGGGAAGCCTATACAACTATCTTGCTGTATTGGGAGCCAGAGGAAAAACCGGAGATTTCTCGTTTGCACTTTCAGGAGCATACCAAAATGCACTGTTAACGAAAGGCCTATTTGGTACTGATTATTCCTGGCGTCGCGCCGGACTGATAGACTCCTTATTTGACAACTCTGACTTCAGTCTGGGTAAATCAGTAAGCGGCAGCTGGGCAGTTACTGCTGAACTTGGTTATGACTGGGGAATATTTGATGCTCAAATGAGTTATCAATTCAATTTTGATGAAAACTTTGGTGTAAGCTGGGATGAGAATAGTGATGAGATAAGTTTCTCAGCGGTACTTGAGACTGAGCCGTTAACGTTAGAGTTGGGATTTAGTCAGCGTGGGTTTGCAAATTCATTTTCACCCTCCGGCCGCCCCTCTGACCTGCAGGAGTTTCTGTTTAATGAGCGAACACAGCTATTTGCCGGTGCCTCCTACACAAACGGAAATGTGACCGTGAATGCAGAGCTTTCGGGATCTGCGCAGTACCAGGCTCCTGAGTCTTCTGGGGGACTCAATAATATCGACATTTTCAAAGTTGATGACTCTGGAGGCCTTATTATTTCTCCAACACTCTCGATCGGCACTAAAATTAGAGTTTATTAGTCAGGAAGCTTATGAAAGAATTTAAATCGGTTCAGGTTCTCAATAATTCTGTTGCACAAAGAATTGCTGCAGGTGAAGTAATTGAACGCCCTGAATCTGTTATTCGTGAATTACTCGATAATGCAATTGATGCTGATTCTTCGGCTATTGATATATACATTCAAGACGGAGGAATTAAAGAGATTAGGGTTATGGATGATGGATCTGGTATGAGTCCATCTGATTTACATATATGCTGTAGCTCTCATGCCACTTCAAAAATATCCAAAGTTGAAGATTTATATAATTTATCCACACTTGGTTTTCGAGGGGAAGCTTTATATAGTATATCTGCTTGCACCAACCTTACTGTCATCAGTAAGCAGCGTGATAATATTCCTTATACACTTTCCATTTTGGATGGAGTACAGGAGGCCCCTGAACCTGGAGGAAGTACAAAAGGCACTACCATAATTGCTAAAGACCTATTCTATTCCATACCAGGAAGAAAAAAATTTCTAAAGCGTCCGCAGGCTGAAGGAACTGCCTGTAGAAAAACGTTTTTGAATAAGGCTTTATCTTTTCCTGAAATCGCTTTTAGATTTTTTAACAATGGTAAATTAAGGCATAATCTTCCTGTATCTGACCAACTCCAGCGAATACTGCAGGCATATCAGGATACAATTCATGAAAATTTTATGGGGACGACTGAGATTGAAGCTGGTGATTTCTCAATAAAGGCAGTCTGCAGCACTCCAGATTTTTACAGAACTGATCGATCCTATATTCAACTATTTATTAATAAAAGAAGAATTCATGATTTCTCACTCCTTCAGGCAGTTACTTATGGCTATAATGACTACTTGCCCGGGGGAAGTTTCCCTTACTGCTTCTTATTCATAACTATTAGTCCAGAATTGGTTGATTTCAATATTCATCCGGCAAAACGTGAAGCAAAAATTAGAAATATATCAGAAATACATCATGAAACAGTGCAAATGCTTAAAGCGTGGCTTTTCAAAACAACAGTTAAACATTCACCCGCATCAAGAAGAGAAAGTGGTTCTGCACCTGCCCTAAACTACCCTGGTTTGAATAAATCTCACAAAGCTCAGGACATATCAAAAATCCTACAACCTCAATTTCCCACAAAAAAAACTTATGGGGAGGCAATGACTTCATGGATACAGAATGCAGCGGAGAGCAAGTCTGAACTTGTAAAAAAGCCTGTTGAAGATCATCAAATAAATGATGAATTCAATTTCATCTATCGAGGTCAGGTCTTCAATTTATTCCTTATTGTTGAAACAGGCAATTCGGTCTTACTTATAGATCAACATGCAGCACATGAAAGGATTATCTATGAAGAACTTAAAAATAGTTCGACATCTCAAAAACTACTTATCCCTTTTATATTTGAACCGGATAAGGAGATTGAATCTTTCCTTCTTTCTCACAGAGAAATATACAGTAGTATAGGAATTGAAATAACGCAGAAAACCATAGGCAATTGGGAACTTCTTTCACTACCTGCAGTTTGTAAAACTATTCAGAATGATATTCTTGATTTTATCATGAATTCAACAGGAAATTCTCATGAAATAGAGAAAAAACTATATGCAATGATTTCCTGCAGAGCTGCAGTAAAAGATGGTGACATCTTAGACCCGGTTACTGCCTCAAATTTAATTCAGAAAGCGCTGAACCTTAAGATACCCAGATGCCCTCATGGACGTCCAATATGGAAGGAGCTTACCAGAGAGCAATTATTTCGAGATGTAGAAAGAATCTTATAAATTGACAGGGCCTGTTATAAGTTCAGCTCCAACAATATGATTAAAAACTGAAATTTCAATAAAATTATACTCAGTTAACAAATCATATGTAGTTGAATCAACCTCAACAGTAGACTTATCAAGATAAAATGCATCAATATAATTACCGGATGAGTCGTACCCTCTGATAAGATACTTATCACCTCCTGAAAATATCAATGAATCATCTTCGTCTTTCGTTACGAAGGGAAACCACTTATCAGGATATTTAATCACTCCGGAAAAAAGTTCTGTCCGGGGTAATGTTATAAGAGATTCAGCACGATTCCCCTGACCTGTAATAATCTCAACTACATAATCACCTTCAGAAAAATCCAGCCCTTTGGGTTGTGTAACAGCATTAGAACCAATAAAAATTCTGTTATCAACATTCTGTATTTGTAGTTTTCCGGATTCAATTTCCCAAATAAATGTCGATGTCTCAGAAAAAATTCTCATTTCCTGAACCGCATCTGCAATATCACGATCTTCAACCTCCAGATGCACAGAAAGATACTTCTGCATGGTCCTTTCAATAGGATTATAGACAAATCTGATTCTTGATTCGATGCTGAGAATCTCAGGGTTTTCTTGTGTACAGGAAGCTAATAATATAAACATAATAAAACATAATAAAACGTTAAAAATATACAAATATCTTTTCTGCTGCAGAAATTTTTTCAAACTACTACCCTCTATCTTCCATTGCTTCTAATTGCATACGCACTGGATTTGCATATGAATTCATTACCATTTGAAACAAAGCATCCGACAAACCTTTATACCGAGCTATAAAACTTTTCTTTTCAGATTTTGAGTATTTTTCTGAAAATCTTCCGGTAGAATCCAGTAAATCATATGCAATATAGTTGGATGTCCACAGCTTATATCCAAGGTGAATTTGCCGGTCAATCTCATCAGCGACTTCAATATGATCAGAATACTCCGCATCCAACGGCTTCCCAATATGAAGATGTACTCTTCCTTTGTATTTTTTTAAACCTTTCAAAATTTGAATTAAATCTTCATACTTTTTCTTTTTATAGACACCCTTGAGGCTTTTTTTAAGTAACTCACGCCCTTTATTTATATCACATGGATCAAATTCATAAGAGATCGCTATAGGAACAATTCTACATTTAGCCAAGAGGGTTTTCAGGTCCATACCATTATCTTTCTGAGACATATACAGCATTTTTATTATGGAAGGACTGGTTATATCCATACCATCTTTTGCTCTGCCGCTTTTTTGGGCAACCCACATTGATCGATTGTTTTTTGTAATTGTATTCACAAAATATGCTGAAAGTCTTTTCGATTCATGAAATTTATCACGTAACGAAAGACTGCGTTTAACGGTTACAGCACCATTTAATTTAAATAAATCAGTAGCCACTTGACTTAACAACAGATTGTCACCAACAGCAATTTCAGCATACTTATAACCCTGTCTACCAAGTGTAAAGTTAAGGAGGGCACAGTCAAGAACAATATCCCGGTGATTACTAAAATAGAGATATGCACCATCTTTTTCCAAATTATCCAATCCATCCCAAGTAAAAATTTTCATAGAATTTTCTATGATTGGATCCAACACAAAGTCAGATGTGATTTTCTCTTGAAAATCCTTAATTGTGTTTATTGTGTCAAGAACTGGATACAATTCATTCTTAAGTTGCATACGTATTACTGGAGCTAAAAACCGCCATTTTGGTTGAGTCATTTCCCCCAAACTTTCCAAAAAACCCTTATTTTGTTTAAGTCTTTCAACTGCTTCCCGAACTTGATTATCCGAATAAGGTGCTATATCTGTATAATCATCCTGAATTTTCATGAAACCTTCTTATAATGGGATATTACCCCAAATTTGAGAACAAAATCTTCAAATCTATGTATACATAGATCCAGACAACTTTATTAATAAAATTGGCTCAACTAATACCGCAAACAGCCTTAATATACTGTGACCGCTCCCATATATCATGATTTTCAGATTTCTCCTGACATAGTATTCCGCTAAAATCACTGATAGAAGAATAATTTTTACGTTCCATCCAATTTTCTATTGTCTCTGTCATTTTTCCTATTATATCATAGCCGCCGGTCATCACAGATGAACAAATTTGAACAGCTGCTGCTCCTGCCAATAAGAATTTTATCATTGTTTCACCCGAATAAATACCGGTATTGCCGCATATATCACAAGAGAGTTCACCTGACATCAAAGCTGTCCATTGCAAGGGGACAGCAGACTCTTCTTCAACACTAATAATCTTACCTGCTTTAAGTTTCATATTCTCAATATCGATATCAGTTTTATAATATCTGTTAAAAAGAACTAATCCACTTAAACCCATTGTATCCAGTTGGTTCATAAAATTAGCCATGCCACTAAAGTAGGTTCCCATTTTTAATGCTAAGGGAATATTTAACCTGGTTTTTAAGCTTTTAATGAGATTTAAGTATTTTTGCTCAACTTCACTACTGGATTCTAAGATATTTGATGGGACAATAAACATATTCAATTCCAGTGCATCTGCACCCACTTCCTGAAATCTATGAGCATAATCCATCCATGATCCGGAGTTACGACAATTAACACTTGCAATTACCGGAATAGATAGGGATTTTTTTGCTTTCTCAACTAATTCTAAATAAGTATCTATATAATAATCTTTACTGGAATTATTAAAAAAATCGTATGCATCTGTATGTGCAGCATATTCATCCATACCTTTTATCATAGTATTTGAATCATACTCAATTTGCTCTTCAAATATAGATTTGAGAACAACTGCTCCTGCCCCGGCATCCTCACTTTTTTTCAACCCATCAAGTTGAGAAGTCAAACGAGAACTCGCAATAATAATAGGATTTGTAAGTTTCAAACCAAGATATGATGTAGAAAGATTAGCCATGTATGCCCCCAGTAATAATATTGTATCTATTGTACAAATCTTTGCATGATAAAACAACACTAAATACCTATTTAAAAACAGCTCTAGGTAAAAATAGTTTTTAACAAAACCTATGGATGAATAAGATTGGGATCAGTTTTTTCCCTCCATCGAACTACAGGCTTACGAGCTGCCAGAACTTCATCAACTCTTCTAACCGGTGTGGTATGAGGTGCAGAATGAAGATCGTCAGGTTCACGGTATGCCAGCTCTGCTAGACTAATCATAATATCCGCAAATTCATCAAGAGTTTCCCGGGTCTCAGTTTCTGTAGGTTCTATCATTAACGCTTCCGGGACAATCAGAGGAAAATACATTGTAGGTGGGTGAATCTCTAAATCTAAAAGACCTTTTGCAATATCCATAGCAGAAATTCCGGTATCTTCTTTAATACGTCTTGCTGATAAAACAAATTCATGTTTGCATAAACCAGGATATGTTAATTCATACGTTTCCATAAGCTTGACTCTTAAATAGTTTGCATTTAATACAGCTATCTCTGATGCTCTTTTTAGACCGTTCTTACCCATTACCCGAATGTAGGTATACGCACGGACAAGGATTCCAAAATTACCATTAAATCCTGCAACCTTTCCTATAGTTTGAGGTCTATCCCAATTAAAATCATAATTATTGCCATCGAACACGACATCGGGAACAGGTAGATAGGGAATCAATCTTTCTGATACTAAAACTGGTCCAGCACCGGGACCACCGCTTCCATGAGGAGTAGAAAATGTTTTATGAAGATTAAGATGAACAACATCAAAACCCATATCTCCAGGTCGCACCTTACCCATAATAGCATTCATATTTGCACCATCATAGTAGAGCAAACCTCCAGCATTATGGATTTTTTTTGCTGCCTTTGCTATATCAGCCTCAAACAGACCAAGAGTGTTCGGATTAGTAAGCATAATACCAGCTAGTTCATCATTAAGATAAGGTTCAAGGAATTCAGGGTTAACTAACCCACGTTCATCTGCAGGAATCTCAATAACTGTGAAACCAGCAAGATGCGCCGAAGCAGGGTTTGTCCCATGGGATGACGATGGTACAATAAGATTATTTCTTTTTGTCTCACCCCGCTGCATGAAATAAGCACGAAAGAGTTTCATGCCGGTGTACTCACCTTGTGCTCCTGCAAAAGGCTGCATAGTTCCCCATTCCATTCCGGTAATTTCACACAAATAACCAGTTAATTCATGTATAAGCTTAAGGGCACCCTGAACAGTTGAAGTATCCTGTAGAGGATGAATTTCGGTAAATTTTTCAAGTGAAGCTGCTGCTTCATTTACTTTAGGATTATATTTCATAGTGCAGGAACCTAAAGGATAGAACCCCAGATCGACCCCAAAACTTTTTCTTCCTAGTTGATTATAGTGCCTTACCGTATCTATTTCGGATACTTCCGGCAGTTTAGGAGTGATTTTCCGAAGATAAGTCGAAGATAAAGGTTTGTTCTGTGCATGTATCGGAATATCACAAGCTGGGAAAAGATATCCTCTTCTGCCTTTTTTGGATTTCTCAAAAATCAGGCGTTCATCTAAAGTTCTACGTATACTACTCATTAACTGCCTCCATCGCTGACTCAACATAGCAGTCCAGTTCCTCTATAGTTCTCTTTTCTGTTACTGCAATAGTAACTAATCCTTTGCGGTTCTGAGAGAGAGAACCTAAATGTACTCCTGCAAAAATTCCTCTCTTTTTCATTGAGTCAAGAAATTTTCCGGCACGTTCTTCGCTGGTAAAATCAATAGTAAATTCACAGAAAAATGGTGCACTAAAGGCTGGAGAAAGACCTGCAGTAGCAGCTAGTTTTGCAGCCAGATAATGCGCTTTCTGGTAGGATAACTCAGCAGCCTTCTGAATCCCGTCCCAACCTGCCAGTGATAAATAGACAGAAGTTGCTAAAGCTGCGAGTGCCTGATTTGAACATATGTTTGAGGTTGCCCTCTCTCGTTTTATATGCTGCTCTCTAGCTTGCAAAGTAAGAACAAATGCACGATTTCCATCTGTATCAACTGTCTGCCCGGATATTCTTCCAGGCATCTTTCGAAGCAATTTTTCTCTTGCAGCTATATATCCGGCAGTAGGTCCACCAAAACATTGATGCAGTCCAAAAGGTTGTGTATCACCAATAGCGATATCTGCGCCCCATTCAGCCTGAGATTTAACCATCCCTAAAGACATGGGATCTGATGAGATAACAAACAGGGCTCCTTCATCATGCAGCATATCCGCTACTCCGGAATAATCCTCAAGCAGACCATATATATTTGGTGACTGCACAAATAAACCTGCAAGTGATGAATCGAGATAATCCGGGAGAGAATCAAATACCGGCAGACCATCTTTTTCAGGAAGTACGGTTATAGAGAATCCCATATCTGAGAAATATGATTTCAATACTTTAAGTGTGAAAGGATGCACCGTCGGTGATACAAGTAGGGTTTGAGATTTTCTTCTCTGGTTAAAACACATAGCTGCTGCTTCAGCAGCTGCAGTATGACCATCATATAAAGATGCATTTGAAACATCCAAACCTGTTAATTCACAGATCATTGTTTGGAATTCAAATATTGCCTGAAGCACACCCTGCGATATTTCCGGTTGATATGGGGTATATGCAGTAGCGAAGGTTGGTAAGGATACTATTCCGGAAACAGCAGAAGGAATTATCCTGTCATACGACCCACAACCTAAATACGAGGTTCCCAGAGTATTCATGGATGCATATTTTCGCATCAAGCTAAGAACTTCTTCTTCAGATAATCCTTCTGGTATGTTCAGATCCCGTTTCAATCTCAACTCTTCAGGAACATCTGAAAATAAATCATCTATTTCCTGTACGCCGACAGCTAAAAGCATTTCACGCACATCTTCTTCAGAATGCGGTATATATGAGTTCATAATTTATGCCTGCTACTCCTCTAGAGATTCGATAAATGCAGTATATGCTGCAGCATCAAGAAGCTCATCTAATTCAACGGAATTAGAGAATTCAATAGCATATATATAGTTTTTATAGGAATCCTCATTAACCGATTCAGGTGAGTCTTCAAGTAGTTCATTTACTTCTACCACTTTCCCGGATAGAGGGTTATACATTGCTGCGGCAGCTTTTACGGATTCAAGACTTGCAATTTCATCATCAGCTTCAAAGGTATCCCCAACTTCGGGAAGTTCAACATATACAATTTCTCCAAGCTCATCCTGCGCAAAGTCAGTAATTCCAATATACGCTTTATCTCCATCAATTTTTATCCATTCATGCTTTTTTGTGTATTTCAGTTCTGCTATTACGTTACTCATACTCTTACTGCCTCCTGTTTTTTTTATAAAAAGGTGTTCTTACAAGTTCTGCTCTCTTTCTTTTATTATGTATCTCAATTTCTAGTGTATCACCAATTTTCAACCCTGTCCCTCTTTCAATCATTACCAGGCCAATAAAATGTCCTGTAGTTGGAGATTTTGTACCGCTGGTAACATATCCAACAGGTTTATCTTTTCCGCTTATGTATACTGAATATCCATGCCGGGGAACCCCTTTGTCAATCATTTTTATTCCCCTGAGTGTTCTGGGAACACCTTCTGCCTTTTGTTTAAGCAGAGCAGTTTTACCATAAAAATCACTTCGGGAAAAATCTACAAAATAGGAGAGGTTAGCCTCTAAAGGGGTAATAGAACTACTTATTTCATGACCATACAGAGGAAGTTTTGCTTCCAGTCTAAGGGAATCCCTGGCTCCCAACCCACAAGGAATTAGTCCGGATTCTTTACCAGCAACTAATAATGAGTTCCAGATTAACGGGGCGCTCTCATTACTGCAATAGATTTCAAAACCATCTTCACCTGTATAGCCTGTTCTTGAAATAAGAACTTGATATCCGCAAATTTCTGCATCGGGAACAAATTTGAAAAATCCAATCTCTCCTGCCTGCGGATAAAGAACGCTTAAAATAGCATCAGCTGCCGGTCCTTGTACTGCTAACTGACAATATTGAGCAGAAACATTTTCAATAATAAGGTTATTAAATTTTTCTCCATTGGCTCCTGGATTCTCAGATGCTATCCATGAGTAATCCTTCTCAATATTAGCTGCATTTATAACAAGAAAATATTTTTCGGAGCTAATACGGTAAACGATTAAATCATCAACAATACCTCCGTCCGGGTAACACATGAGAGTATACAACACCTCACCATCACCCAGATTGGAAATAGAATTGGTCATAAGTCTATCAACATATTCACCACTGCCGGGACCTTCAACGATTACTTCACCCATATGTGAAACATCAAACAAACCAGCAGAATTTCTTACTGCATGATGCTCATTCAATATACCAGCAGAAAAATTTACCGGAAGCTCCCAACCACCAAAATCAATAATCTTCACACCCTCAGCATTTCTATAAACATCATGTAACGGTGTTTTTTTCATACAAAAACCTCTTTTTTTTAGAGAATATAGGGAACTCTTAACCCATAAGCCTGATAGACAACAAAAGTTTCAACATCCTGAATTTCAGCTATTTTTACTAATTCTTTAGTAAAAAATTCCAATAGTGAATACTCTTCATCCTCGTTAAGAAGGACCTGAACCAGAAGATCGTATCGGCCGGTAATTACTGATGCAGAGATAACTCCTTTTAATCGGGTAAACTCCTCTGCCTTTCTCCCTAGATCCATTGTTTTAAGTTTAACGCCCATAATCACTATCTGAACTCCCGGAAGGGATTCAGGATCTACCAATCCGGTAATTTCAAGAACATTTTCTTCAATCAGTTTATTAACTCTTGATCGTACCGTATTTTCTGTAACTGATAACTCTTCAGCCATGGCACTATACGATTTTCGCCCATCACGCAATTGCTTAATTATTGATATATTCATTTCATCAATTTTCATGTAATTTTTCCTTAACTTAACTTTTACTTGCTGCAAATGTTCTCATAAAATTTCTAATAAACACAACATCATCTTTAGGTAATGCATTATAAACAGATGCCCGACAGCCGCCGACACTACGATGTCCTTTAAGACCAAGCATCCCAATTTTTTCAGCTTCAGAAACAAACTCGGCTTCAAGTTCAGGAGTCGGCAGCCTAAAAACAATATTCATTTTTGACCGGTATAATGGATCTACCGGAGACCGGTAAAACCCATTACTCTCCTCTATAGCATGATAAATAAGAGCTGATTTTTCGTTTGCCCGTTCCTGCATGGCATCAACACCACCCATTTTCTTAATCCACTCCAGAACCAGTTTGACACCCCATATCGAAAATACCGGTGGGGTATTATATAATCCATCTGCTTTGCTATGGGTACGATAATCAAAATATGCAGGCAGATTTGCTGGTATTTTATCCAGCATATCATTTCGGATAATAACAAATGTTGCACCAGCAGGTCCAAGATTCTTTTGAACTCCACCATAAATCATACTGAATTTTTCAACAGGAACCGGCCGGCTGAAAATATCACTGGACATATCTGCAATAAGGGGAACATCACCTGTTTCAGGCCAGGACTGCCACTCGATCCCTCCGATCGTTTCATTAGAGCATAGATAATAATATGCTGAATCAGCAGCAGCAGATATAGATTTGGGATCCGGCAGAGTTGCATAGCCTGAATCTTTCCCATCGAAAGCCACACGTACATTCCCTAATTTTTGCGCATCAGCACATGCTTTATTTGACCAGGTTCCCGATTTAACATAATCAGCAGTTTTATCCGCTGGAAGGAAATTCATAGGGATCATTGCAAATTGTAATGTTGCTCCGCCGCCAAGAAAAAACACACTGTAATTATCGGGAATTGATAGTAGTTCTCTCATAAGGCCAAGACAATCATGATAAAGAGTATCAAAGGCTGCACCTCTGTGACTAGCTTCAACTATAGAAAAACCATTGTTATCATATTCAAAAATCTGACTCTGCATCTCTTCCAGAACTTCTATGGGCAGTACGGACGGTCCGGCAAAAAAATTCTTTTTCCTGTTCATGAAACACCTCCCTGACTTTGCATTACTTCTTCAATTATTGCATAGGCTTCCTGCCCAATTCGCAGCAGATTCTCCTTACTACCAGCTCCAATATGAGGAGTCATTGTGGTATTTGGAGCATTAAGTATTGGATAATCAGGTGAAGGAGGATCTGACGGCCAGACATCTACTGCATACCAGCTTATAGTCCCGTTATTTAATGCATCGACCATATCATCCGCATCAATGCAGCCGCCTCTACCAGTATTTATAACTACCGGCTTTTTATCACATTCAGCAATTAGATTTTTATTAAACAGACCCGTTGTATCCGGTGTAAGAGGAAGATGCATGGAAATATAATCAGCTTCCTTAACCGCCTCTTCAATAGTATCCTTCATATCAGCAACGGCACTTTCAGCTACATACTTATCATAAGCAACAACTTTCATCCCAAATGCAGAAGCACGTTTTGCGACCTCTTTTGCAATATTCCCAATACCTATGAGGCAAAGTGTCTTGCCGAAAAGCTCGGTTCGTTTTATCTCTTTTTTAAGCCATCGCCCTTCGGACATACCCTTATGTGCAGTAATTATCATATTCGGTACTGATAGCATCAGAGAAAATGCAAGTTCAGCAACTGCAATAGAGGATGCTTTTGGTGTATTTCTGACCACAATACCTTTGCTTTCAGCATACTCCTTATCAATATTATCTATACCGACACCACCACGAATAATAAGTTTTAGGTTCGGGGCTGAGTCAATATATTCCTTTGTGCACTTTGTTTTGCTTCTTACCAAAACAACAGCAGCTTCAGCTAAACGTGTAGGATCATCAGTAACCTCACCTAAAGTAGTTAAAGTACCGGGAAGTTCCGCATCAAAGGCATCTGCGATTAAAATAAGCATTAATACACTCCTTAATAACTTGTGATAATACATTTATTCTAACTACATGTTGCGTTAATGTCAAATATTATTATTATATTTTAAGGTATACTGAAATATAGATTACTAATTAAGAGGTATGCATAAAAAAAACTGCTGTTTAAAACAGCAGTTTCTGATGGCTAAAAAGATAGCCAATGGTTTTGTGATAAGCTATTTGCAACAAAGCTTAATAGCTTTTCATAGCTTTCATCTTTCGAACTTTTTTCATTTGTTTCCGTTCGAGAGCTTTTTTCTTTCTATTCTTAATGGTAGAAGGTTTTTCAAAATATTCACGTTTTTTCCATTCACGAATAATACCCTCTTTTTCAACCATTCTTTTAAATCGTTTAATTGATTTTTCTAATGGTTCGTTATCATCAACACGTACGAAAGCTATAGTAATCACCCCCTTCCCCTTAGGGAATTAATAACATCAACTTTCTACCACTAGTTAAAATGAACAATCGCCATTTATTGATAACCAGTGAAGAGTTTTGACAGTTCAATACATAGTACTTATAAATCTTTATTTGTCAACAGAGTAAGTGCCTGCTCTGGCCAAATCAAGTATTGTAAGCTGTAATGTTTCAGTATTTCTGAAATAGTTTCTTCCTAATCGAAAAACAAGATCAACCAAATCACCTCTGGAGAAATCAGAATCCAATCGCTCACCAGCTCGCCAAAAAACTGCCGGCCATTTATATGATCCAGATTTAATCAACATTTTGACATGCTTAGGCTCACTATTTCCCATTATTGAAAGCTCTTCAATTATTGCATTTTTCAGCAGAAACTGGAGTGGGCGGTGCTCTTCCCCGTAAGGTTCAAGTGTTTCGACAATCTTGATTAAATCAGGATTCATGTAGGAAGAAGGAATCTCTGCATCAATAGAGAGAATATCCTCAGTTCGGGAGACCCCAAGATTCTTTGAAGAGTGATAAATTCGCTTTAATAATATCTCCAGATTATGCTTTTTAATGCTGAAACCGGCAGCGCGCGGATGCCCGCCAAAATCAATCAGAATGTCTTCAAACTGACTAAGAAATTCTTTTGCATTCAGCATCTTATTACTTCTAATAGATCCTATTAGTTTATCTTCAAGATGTGCAATAACAATTGAAGGAACATGATAGAAATTCATCAACCGCGCTGAAATAATTCCTGTAATACCACGATGAAGCTTCTGATCATTCAGAACAATGAGCTTATTATTATGTTCTTCCAAGCTTTTCGTTGCTTTAGGGAACATTCTATCCCAGGCACCTTCACCTATTTTTTTCCGTTCTTTATTTAACTTAATTAACTCTTTAGCAAGCTGCTCACGTTCTGCTGCATCATTACTAAGCAGTAATCTGGCAGCAATTTGCGGAACACCAAGCCTCCCTGCAGCATTAAATACTGGTGAAACCTGCCAACCGATATCTGTTGTTGAAAGTTTTTTGCCTATCAAATTTTGTTCAGTAAGAAATGATACCATAGCTGCTCTGCTTCCAGAGTTTAATTGAGCCATACCATTTTTGACAAGAATCCTATTCTCATTCTTCATCGGCATCAAATCCGCAATGGTTCCAATTGCAACAAGATCCAAAATCTTACTATACTCTGTAGATAGAGAAGGATTCTTCATTTTAACAAATGATGAAAAGAGGCTAATAAAGGCATCAATTTCCTGCAGTTCTCCTACTTTGTATTGAAGTGCTCTGCTTATGCCCATTAGCCGGACAAGACTTTTCCCGGATAAAGCCGGAAAAACTTTCCAAATCTCAGGAGCCGTATCGACCAGGTGAATATCAACATTATTACCAAAAGCGAGTTTCAATTGTTTATGTTCAAGTTCCTGATTATAAACAAGGATAGGATGACCTACCAGAAAATCTGCCAATCTTGATGATTCCAATTTGAGGAGTCCGGGTACAATTTCTTCAGTAAGTCTATCAGTTTCTACAAGATTTTCAAATTTTGCTGCCTGAATAATTACAGTCCCATTACCAGGTTCAGCATGAAGAAGTACTATTTCCTGTTTATATAAATCAGTTTTAGAAAAACGGAGTGCCCAAATAAGTTTTGCAACAACGCCGCATCCGGCAAGATTTGAAAAGGGATATCCGCACCCTTCAATTTTAGGATTAATCAAGGCCAGAGCAGGTGGAAGAATATCACCTGCTAAATGATGATCAACGACAATTGTATCAACATTCAAACTGGCAGCAAATGCTATCTCTGCATTGTTTGATACACCACAGTCTACAGTGATTATTAAGGTCCCGTCTTCTTCGGAAAACTTGCGAACGCCTTCTTTAGTTAATCCGTAAGGTTCATCCCCTTCAGGAAGACACCAACTGACCGATATTCCCAGCTCTTCAAGACATTCATGCAGAAGAACTGTTGAAGTTATACCATCGACATCCCTATCACCAAAAATTCGTACTTTTTCACCCTCTTCAACAGCCTGAAGAATTCTATCCACTGCAATTTCCATATCTTCAAAAAGAAAAGGATTGTGAAGATATACTAGGTCTGATTCAAGATAAAACTTTATATCTTCTTTTTTTGAAGCTTCACGTCTTTCTAATATTGAAGCTATTATTAAATCAATAGAATATTTATTACTAAGCTCTCTGACATTACCGCTGACTACAGCTTTTTTTTCCCAACTCATGCTCCCAACTTTATAGTAAAAACGGGATCATAGGAAGCTCCTTTACGTAATAAAGAGGAACTATAAAGAACTATAGATTCTGTATTATATGATGCCACTTTGAAGAGTTTTTAACGGACCGCCTACTACATGCAGGACAAGGGAAATCAAAACATGCTTCAGACTATCCATCGCTTTACTGCTTAAATGAACAGCAACCGCATCCTTTAGTGATAATTCCTGTGTATAGAGGAGATACTTTCGTGCCCCCTGATAGATGACCAGTTCCTCGTAGGTTCTGCATCCGCTACAGAGAAAAGCATTTGAATCTGCATCAAATACAAGAGTTTCTGAACTATCAAGGTTTTTCCCGCAATTAGGACAATCTTCAAGCTCAGGAGCATATCCTATTATAGTTAGGAACCTCCAAACAGACTGCACAAGCAAATTATGATTATCAGGCTCCCTGCCGGATCCGAGAACACTCAGTGAATCAAGGATTAAATTATATAAATCACGGTATTCCCCGCCTCCGGCATAAGTTTTAATTATCAGCTCCGACCAGAAGGATGCCAAATAGAATGAATAAACATCTAAACGGAGAAATTCTCTAAATTCACAGGAGGCAATATCAATGATCTTGTACTGCTGCTTCACTGGGTTATAGTACAAATTAAAGGTACCTGAAACAAAAGGTTCAACCCAACCTGATAATTTACTCTTTCCCTTCTGAGCTCCAAAGGCGGCAGCCTGTAAAATCCCAAGATTGGGAGAAAGCAATGTCACTGATCGATGAAGAGCACCCATTCTTCTGCTGGATAGTATAATTGCCTCTGTACGTATATTTCTTTCCATCTTAATTCACCGAACTCTTTTACTATCATACTCTAAAACAAGATCCCAAAACAATTCTGCAATTTCATATACAACCTGTGAACAGCCCGATTCTTCTTGATAATAGGATTTCTGTATGTCATTACAAAGTAGCGAGTTAAAATGTTTTTCAACCCTTTCGATGAATTCGGCGGTAATAATCTGCAATACATCACTTTCATGAGCTCTCTCACGTACAAACAACATACCGGCCGCCATTATGCAATCAGAAACAGCTCCGCACAAATGACCAACTCCCATTCCCCCGCCAAAACCCGAGGCAGTCCGAAGTACCTGATCATCAATACCCAGAGAATATATAGTATTAGCAGCATGTATTATCGACTCAGCACAATTCATATCAGCTGAAAGATAGAAATCATTAACTGCTGACGATCCCATAGGATTTTCCACAGCATCAGCTTTACCCTCCGCAAATTCGAATAATTTATTTTTTACCATAGAATGAGCCTATATGTAGTATTATCCATTGTCAAGCTTATGAATTTACCGTAAAAATATACTATGCATAAAATCAAGAAAAGGAATTTTATTCAATTATTTACTCTCATTTTTATTTTCTCTTTACAATTACTATTCCCAACCAGAGCAGTCGCAGCAGATATGCAGGAAAAGGCACAAATGGAGGAAAGAGGTGAATATCTTACCATAAAGATTCTCACTATTGGACAGGGTGATCCTGTTTATCTCTGGTATGGTCATATTGCGATTATCGTTGAAGATTCTTTTACCAATACAGAACTCCTCTACGACTATGGTGTCTTCGACTTTAAACAGGATAACTTTTTCCGGAATTTTGCAATGGGAAGATTAATCTATGGGGTTATTGCCACTCCGGCAGCATACCGTATTTCCCTGGCTGAGCATGAATCAAGAAATATGACTTCAGCAATCTTGAATATTCCCCCTGACAAGCGATATGAAGTGGCTGTGTTCCTGCAGGAAAATGTGAAACCAGGAAACAACACCTATTTATATCATCATTATTTTGATAATTGCTCAACACGGATACGGGATGTAGTAAATATAGCTGTTGACGGTCAATTAAAAGAATGGGCTGAGGCACAGCCTGGAACGATGTCCCTTCGGGACCATATAAGAAGACATTCCGGCAGAAATTATTTTATGGATTGGGTACTTAATTTTCTGCAGAGTGATGCTATAGATGCAAAGACAAGCCTATGGGATGACATGTTTCTTCCTGAAGAATTGAATCAAAACCTACAGGAATTCTACTATGCTGATGTTTCCGGAAATTCAGTGAAGCTGATCAGTAACTATGAAGTACTGACCGATTTTCCAAAGCGTCCGGGGATTCCTTCCAAACCAGCAGTTTATTGGCCTGTCGGCATAGCTATTGGAGTTCTTATTGGTTTAATTGGTTTAATTTTATATACGTTCTATGACAAGACCAGAAAAACCCTTTGGAGAGCTGTATATGGCTCATTTACTGCCTGTTACGGTATATTTTTCGGATTTCTTGGCACAGCATTGCTTCTTATGATGATTTTTACAAATCAGGATGTTACGTTTAATAATGAAAATGTTCTACTTGTATCGCCTGTTTTACTCTGGGCAGGAATTCTTGGAATTCTTATCGCAGCTGGTAAAGTGAAATTTATCCGGCTGCAGAAATTACTATTGATTATACAGGTAATATCAGGTGTTATTCTTATTTTTCTAAAAGGAATTGCAGGTGGAATTTTCGATCAGCAGAATTGGCTTACAATTTCACTTCTCGTTCCTTCACTTCTATTATTAAGCAGGTTCTGGATTAAGGACAAAAACAAGAAGTTTTAACACTTCCAGATAGATTCCTATGGAAGAATCTGTGTTCCAGCACTCCCATGAACTGCTTTATAGAGATGTTCAGGATCTGTAATTATTCCCTCATTCCCTGTAGAAGAGACAAAATCAATAATTGCCTTGACTTTCGGCAGCATACTGCCGGGTGCAAAATGACCCTGATCACAATACTCCTCAGCCTCTTTACAGCTTATTTGATCAAGCTGTACTTCTGTCTCTTTCCCAAAGTTAATACAAACTTTTTCAACAGCAGTAGAGATAACATAAATATCAGCATCAAGTTCTTTTGCCATTAGTGCTGCAGCGAAATCTTTATCTACCACTGCCTCTTTTCCCTTAAGAAGTCCTTCATCGGTTTTCACAACCGGTATTCCCCCGCCGCCGGCAGCAATAACAATTGCACCACTATCTGAAAGAGTTTTTATTAAGTCAATTTCAATAATATTTAAAGGTTTTGGTGATGGAACCACACGTCTGTATCCCCTTCCTGCATCCTCCATTATATGCCAACTATCTATTTCCTGATGGTACTCGGCATCCTCTTTTTTCATGAAGGATCCAATAGGTTTTGAGGGAGTCAAAAAAGACGGATCATCGGGATCAACTTCAACCTGGGTTACTATGGTAGCCGCGGATACAGAAACACCAAGCTTTCTGGCTTCATTAAAAATTGCCATTTGCAGGTTATACCCGATAGCACCCTGCGTATCTGCGACACAGGAATCCAGGGGAACGGTATGCAGAATTTTCCGGGAAAATTCAGAGCGTCTAAGAATAAAACCTACCTGAGGACCGTTTCCATGAGCAATAATTATTTTATGGCCATCCTCTGCAAGTTTAACTATATGTGCGGCAGTTTTTCTTGCTGCCTCGAATTGAGCAGTTACTGAAATATCATTAGGATTTTCAATAAGTGAATTCCCGCCTATTGCTATTACTATAGTTTTCTTAGTCATATGTTCCTCCAACGTAACAGTTTTTCAGTAAACTGTTACATCAATTATACTCTTTTTGCAACATTCTGCAACAAATATTTCGAATAATTAGAAATATAACTGAGGATTTAAAATATAAATTTTGAAATTGCCTCACACATTATTATCAGTTTGACTAAGTAACCCAATTCAAGTAATGTGTTTCCAATCTTCATGTATACAACTTATAGGAGATTTTGTTTATGCTCACAAGAGATAGAAAAACGGATATCCTGCTTGCCCTATTTGTCGGCAGTATGGTTCTGGTTAATACTATAGGTTCAAAAATCACTACTCTTGCCGGTATACGGATATCTGTCGGAATTTTTTTTATGCCGCTTCTGTTCCTTGTTACAGAT
>Ga0307988_1000799_pt1 | contig 20108 bp, 23 predicted proteins | sample EllFjometagen183_FD_203166 | JGI IMG/M metagenome (GOLD analysis project Ga0307988, IMG submission 203166) | Marine microbial communities from Ellis Fjord, Antarctic Ocean - #183 | ecosystem: Environmental > Aquatic > Marine > Unclassified | place: Southern Ocean | collected 2014-10-08 | reverse complement strand
GTGAGATTATTTTTTGGTTTGATATTGGGATTGGTGAAGCTATAGTTATTAGGACTATTGAGTGACTTTACTGTATCTAATACCATGAGGCTGACCACCCCCAAAAATTACATCTATTTATTATTTTGAAAAAACTGCAAGTCGCTTAACATACAGTACTTTTTCTTTCCAATATAAATCCCAGCTCGTATTATTACCATCTATACTTACTCCGCCCGATACACAATGGATAACCTTTAATTCTCCATTATCATCAGAAAAATATTTGCCTGCATGTGAAGTATGGTGCGCGTTTTCGTATACATTACCAAAAAATATTAAATCTCCAGGTTGTGCATTATCAATAGAAATATTTAAGGTGTCTCCACGAAGTTTTAAAAGAAGTTCCTTTAACAAATAATTCAATACTAACCTTTGAAAGGTAATATTTTGGAATATTTGATTTAGGATATTTCTTGTTGAATTTACGAGCTACTTTTTGACATTTTGCTGATTTATCTGCTGCAAATAGTTTTGATAGTTTCCTCTCAATTTTTACATCAGGCTGAGCTAAAACTGTTGTTGAATGAATAAAAAAGCTAGTAAGCAAAAAAATGGGGAGTATAAATATTTTTCTCATCTTTCATATAACGGTATTTTTTTCATTTGCTTACATCTGCACAAAAAATATCTAGGAATACCATAATTATGCAAAATGAGTAAATACAGTCAATAACTAAATAAGCATAGAGCCAAAAAAAATGTACTTTTGTATAAACAATAAATTAAGTGCATTTATCGAACGTAAAAAAATATAACACTCATCATTTCCCAATGAAATACATAAAAAAACAACAGCAAAAATCGTGGAAAAAAGATGAGAGATTTACCAATGCCGACACAAAAAACTTCAGATTAATATTTCTAGCTTTCATTGTAGGTTTGCTTGCCGGTGGTGCAGGAGCCTTGTTTCGGCTCACATTGTCTTATATACATAATTACAGAGACCAACTCTATGAAGATGCTGGTAAATTTGGGTTTATCAGTTGGTTATGGCCATATTTATTAGCCGTTACTGGAGTTGTAGCTGCATTATATTTAGTTAAAAAGTTTGCTCCCGAAGCAGCAGGAAGTGGTGTTCAGGAGATTGAAGGCGCATTGGATGAAATACGACCCATGCGTTGGAAACGTGTGCTACCAATAAAATTCATAGCCTCGTTATTTTCTTTGGGAAGTGGTTTACTATTGGGGCGTGAAGGACCTACGATACAAATTGGGGCAAACCTTGGTAAAATGACGAAGGATATTTTTAAGCAGACTGATGAAAAAGCTAACCCTTTAGTTTCTGCTGGTGCTGCGGCCGGCCTTGCAAGTGCATTTAACGCCCCTTTTGCAGGTATTATATTTGTAATGGAAGAAATGCATGGTCATTTTAGATATAGTTTTTATTCAGTGGCAGCAATAATGATTGCATCAGGTACTGCAGATTTTGTAGTGCAAGCCATAATTGGTCCAAGTCCTGTAATACAAATGACAGTTTTTCCAATACCGGTATTATCTGGTATTTGGTTATTTATTCTTCTTGGCGCATTTTTCAGTTTAGTGGGTTATGCATTTAATAAACTTCTTGTTATATCTCTCGATTTTTTCCAAGCCATGTCAAAAAAATCAATGATATTAGTTGGGATTATAGTAGGATTAATTATTGCAACTGTAGGAATCTATTTCCCTAACATGATTGGGGGTGGTTACGGTACAATAACAAACGTACTTGACCAGTCGTTTACATTATATTTTCTTATCATCCTATTTATCAGCCGAATGATACTTACAATTTTTAGTTATGGAAGTGGTGTTCCTGGAGGAATATTTGCTCCCATGCTTGCACTTGGCGTAATCTTCGGAATGCTGTTTGGTAGCGTTATGCAATACTTTTTCCCAGGCCTGGTTTTGCATCCTGGTGTTTATGCTGTTGCAGGAATGGCTGGAATATTTGCATCAACAGTTAGAGCGCCACTAACAGGTTTGGTACTGGCCATCGAAATGACATCAAATTACGAATTAATACTACCACTAATTGCAACAACCGTAACCGCATCAGTAATCACAGCACAACTTGGTAACGAACCAATTTACACAACACTACTTAAGCGCACAATGGCAAACAAAAAATAGTTGTTAATTTTTATGAGTTGGCTCAAACAAATAAAATATTTAGGTCCTGGATTAGTAGTAGCAGCAACAGGAATTGGTGCCGGTGATTTAATAGCTGCTTCGGTGGGAGGTGCTAATTTTGGATATACCATACTGTGGAGTGCTTTAATTGGAGCAATTTTAAAATACGCTTTAAACGAAGGGGTTGCTCGATGGCAGTTAGACTCAGGCTTTTCAATTATTGAAGGATGGAGACAACATTTTCCAAGTTGGGTTTCATTACTGTTTTTAGTTTATCTTTTGGTTTGGTCGTTTGTAGTTGGCGCAGCATTATCAGGTGCTTGCGGGCTTGCAGCACATGCAATTTTTCCATTTTTGACGGTTCAGGCATGGGGAATAATACAGGCAGTTATTGCACTTATTTTAGTGATATTCTTCAAATATTCCATATTCGAAAAAATCATGAAATTTTTTATTGGCTTCATGTTTGCTTTGGTAATTATCACAACTGTAATTTCTCAGCCCGATTGGGTACAAGTGTTTAAAGGGATAGCCATACCTGGGATTCCTACAGGTTCTATTTGGCTAATTTTAGGAATTATTGGAGGAGTTGGAGGAAGCGTTACTATTCTTTCGTATGGATATTGGATAAAAGAAAAAAATTGGATCGGTGGCAGTTATTTACAAAGAGTAAAAGTAGATTTGGCCGTTGCTTATACTCTAACTGCGCTATTTGGAATTGCGGTAATGATAATTGCGGCCGATGTAGAACCTGAAGCCATAAGCGGAAATAAAATGGTACTATCATTGGCTGAGAAAATAGGAGAAACAACCGGTAAAACTGGCGAATGGATATTTCTACTTGGGTTTTGGGGAGCAGTGTTTAGTAGTATGTTAGGCGTTTGGCAAGGAGTTCCCTTTTTGTTTGCAGACTTTATAAAAGCTCGCCAAAACAAACTCCAAACAAAAGAAGAATCTATTTCAGATAAACAAATATATCTACGCAACTACCGAATTTTTCTGGTTTATTTAGCACTGTTCCCTCTTATGTTTTTGTTCTTTCAGAAACCTGTTTGGATAATAATTATTTATGCAGTAACAGGTAGCCTTTTTATGCCATTTTTAGCTTTCACTTTGTATTGGTTAAACAATAAACAAAGCAAATCTCTCAAAAACCCAGCCTACATAAATGCCCTGCTATGGATTGCATTTTTACTTTTTGTAGTATTAATGCTTTTTAAACTTTACGAAATATTGTAGTAGTAATTTCAAATATAAAACGAATTGTGTCTTATATTCAAGAATGGCTATTTTCTCCGTCAATTGCCCATTTTAAATAAATTGAACCCCAGGTAAATCCTCCACCAAAAGCAGCAAGAACAAGAATATCTCCTTTTTTAAGTTGAGGAGCCCATTCATAAAGGCACATTGGTATTGTTCCGTTAGTTGTATTACCATAACGCTCTATGTTAATCATAACTTTCTCCTTGGCAAGTCCCATGCGTCTTGCTGTAGCATCAATAATTCGCATATTAGCTTGATGAGGGACAAGATAAGCAATATCATCAGCAGTTAGGTTATTAGCCTCCATTATTTCAACGGCAACATCAGCCATTTTGGTAACAGCAAATTTGAAAACCGGTTGACCTTCTTGATAAATGTAATGCTCACGAGCATCAACAGTTTCGTGCGAAGCTGGTTTTACAGAACCCCCTGCTTTTTGGTGCAAATGAGCTCTGCCAAACCCGTCACTATAAAGTTTTGAGTCAATAATTCCAAGGTCTTCAGTTGTTGGCTCTAAAAGTACTGCGCCACCTGCATCACCAAATAATATGCAAGTTGTACGGTCGGTATAATCAACTATTGACGACATTTTGTCGGCGCCAACAATCACTACTTTTTTATAATCTCCCGACTCAATATATCTGCGTCCTGCATCAAGTGCATATAAAAATCCTGAGCAAGCGGCATTTAAATCATAACTAAATGCATTTTTTATTCCAACTTTATCGCTAATAATAGTAGCTGTGGCAGGAAACTGCATATCAGGAGTTACCGTTGCACATATAACTAAATCAACTTCATCAGGCGAGGTGTTGGTTTTCTTTAGCAATCCTTCAACAGCATGGGCACCAATAACCGAAGTGCCTTGATTTTCACCCTTTAGTATATGTCTTTCCTTCACTCCTGTACGCGACATAATCCACTCATCGGATGTATCTACTAAAGTTTCAAGTTCTTTATTTGTTAGGATATACTCAGGAACCCAAGCATGTATCCCGGTAATTGCTGCATTAATTTTTGACATATTTAATAGTTTTCAAATTACTGGTGTGCAAAAGTACAAATTTTCATTTGGTTTTTATCGAACAAATAACAAAATATCTAACCCAACATTATTGCATACCAAAAACTCCTGAATAATAATTATACCCAAGAGTTGATATATTATGTAACAAATTAAATTGGTGTATTTGATTTATTAAAATGTAATTAACAAAGGTTATTAATTACTCAGCTTTGGCATTTTCAACAATCAACTTACCTTTGTAATACATGTCGCCATCAACATAATATGCACGATGATAAACATGAATTGTACCTGTAGTAGGACAAGTAGCCAATTGAGGAGCTTCTGCTTTATAATGCGTTCTTCTTTTGTCTCTTCTGGTTTTGGATATTTTCCGTTTTGGATGTGCCATTTTTTATTTCTTTATATAATAAGTTTTAATCTAGTTTTATATTTTTTAAAGCATCCCATCTGGAATCCTTTTTTTGTTCGGTATTATAATAAATACGGTCTGTCATTTCTTGATTACATGTACTGTTTCCAAACTCATCCTCAGGATGAACTTTTTTAAATGGTAACATTAAATTTATGTACTCATATATATACTGACTAAGGTCAATATTTGATTCATTATTTGGAATGGTAATAATTTCATCAGAAATTTCTTCATATTTATTACCATAATTTATAATTAACCTAAAATTATTTTCAATATTTAAGTCAAATTTATCCAAACAACGGTCACATTTTAATTGGATATAACCTTTGAAATGAAAATTAAAATCCATTAAGTTTGATTCCTTGACCAAATCAATTGTTAATGTTAACAAACCCTTGTTAGTATTAAAGTTTTCGTAATTACTAAAGAACGAATCGTCAATTTTATACGTATAGTGATGATCACCTAAAGCCAGCCCTTTAACAGGTATAATATATTCAAGTTTCTTCTTCACCACACACAAAATTCGGGCGGCAAAATTATACATTAATACTATTAAATACAAACGATTATGATGTTTTTTCTGTATTTTGTTGTTTTTGGCGTCCTATATTCAATTACTAATTGAAAACAGATGTAAGTTCAGCTATTAATATTTTTTATTTTTACAAAAAATTATTTATTGTAAAAATATGAAAGAAGTACAATCTCCATGCATAAAACAATGTTTCCGTGACTCGAACGATGTTTGTTTTGGTTGCAGAAGAACAGGTGAAGAAATAGGAAATTGGTCGAAATATACCAATGAAGAGAAACAAGCAGTAATTGACAGTACGTTTAAAAGGACAAATGTACGAGGCGAATCACCTCCTGGTAATTTTCTTAGGTAGTGGCTTGTCTATTCTTAATCCATATATCAAATGCCCACATTTACCTATTTTAGTAACTATAATATTGGGGAAGTGACCCCATAGTTTAAAATTAAATTTTTCAAGAATACCAACACTTTTTGTGTTAATATCTAGAAGTATGGCAAGTAAATTTTCTTTTCCTATTCTGTTACAATCTGATATTGCATATTTTAATATACTAGACCCTATACCCTGATTATGGTATGAATAATCAATATAGTAGCTTATTTCTGCAACAGAAGACATTGCTTCTCTACCAGGTCGGTATGGTGATATTGTGCAATAGCCAATTACTTTATTTGCAATTTCAACAATGTATATTGGATATGTTTCATTGTCAAATTTATTAAACCAGTCGAGCCGTTGTTCAATAGTAAATTCTGTTAAATCACCAGTGGCATCATTCGCCTTAATTGCCTGATTATAAATTTCAACTATAAAAGGCAAATCAGATATATTAGCAAATCGTATATTTAATTGAGGTTTCATTTTTTACCGTATAGAAAAGCGAATCTCCTGTGCCATATAACAAAGCTTTAACTATCTTATTAAACGCATGTTATAAAGACTTTGTGGACTACTGATAATTAGTACACTACACAAAATCCATAGTCGTAATTATAGGCATCGGGTTTGTATCCAAAGCGGTTGGTGATACGTCCAACATCATAATCATAATTCCACGAACCTCCACGTAATGCTCGGAAAAAACCACTGTCAGCATAAACGTTTCCACCACAACGAGCATTGTACAAACCAATATTTGTAACATTATTTGTTTCAACCACAGGAAATCCTGTTTTTAAAGTATGTATTGTTAGTTCCTCACCATATTCCGTATCATAGCTATAAACAGCATAAGCACGTATGTAATAAATTGAGTCGTCATAAAGCTCAATTAAACTACTGTTGAAAATCTGAGGTTCATCTAAATACCCAAAGTTTGTTTTAAAATCGCTAGTGGTTGCATTTCGGTTTGTACTCCAACAATGACCATATTGAGTAACAATATGCCCTTTAATGCAACAAATTAAAGTGCTTGCTTGCGCAGAAAAGTATGAAATGCTATCTACGGTTGTTTTTCCTATTTCAATACTATTTTCAGTAGACTTTTTAGGTTGATTATTGCACGAAAAAACAATAAACATTAGAAATACCAGACTAGACAAAAATAGTTTTGTTCTCATTTATGACAATATTATTACATCTGTAAAGATATGAATTATTTTATGAAGAAAAACAACGGGAAAAGAAACATTTTATATGACAAGTTTTGATAGCGGGTTAGTATAAACTTACTTAGAAACTAAACCCGTAAAGGAATTCAAAATTAGTTGAACTGTATTTAAAACGATATGTACTTCGGATACCCAGTGTAATATTTGGTAACAGACTAAAAAAATGCCAATCAGTATAAAGCTCTAATCCTGCTGAATTATATACCTCCACTTGGTTTTTATCATTATTTCCGGTAAGATAATCATAAAAAATATGCGTGGTAATTCTTTTTAAATACGCAACTGCCGGAATATCAATATCAGGGTAAAATAATGGTAGTGCGTACTCCGATTTAATACTAAACATTTCTTTTAAATTAATTCCTGAGTATCCTCGTGGTGAGCTAATTACATTACTGTAACTGTAATTTCCAATATCTAAATATTGATATGCCGTATATATTCTAATACCATTATGCTTAACGATTCCGGGGATGTAAAAAGTACTCGAAACCCCATAAACCATGCTCTGGGATATGGAGAAAGGTGTATGCTTTAATATTGTATTTATGCTAACGCCCCATTTGGGATAAATATCTCGTAATGAACGTTTAAGCTGCGTGTATGCAATAAAATTGTATGTAAGTGATGTAAATTGATTTTCCTTAAAATCAACCGAAATATCATTTATTTTATTTAGAAATTTTTGCGAACCTCCAACATATGGAGTTATCCCTGTTACCCACTTGCTATGAGTTAAGTTAAGAGGTAACGAAAATCCCAAAGTCAAATCTGTTTCCATCCATTTTATCTCTTTTAATATGCTATTATTGTCCAAATAATTGCTTCGGCGTAAGCCATAATCGGCTGTTACATTTATTTTTGGATACCATCCGGCATACGTAAAACTAACTTTTGTTTTACCCGTCATTTCGTTGGGGTCGTAATAATAGCCCAGTGAACCATATGCGGTGCTTAATATATTTTGAGTAAGTATGGAAACTCCAGGTGTAAAATCATAATTATTTAAGTCAACTGCAGCAAGTCCCCAGCTGTGTAGGTTAATCAGATGCCCAATACGGCTATATTTTTTTTCAGGATATTTTTTATTTGGAACTACTTCGTTATCTAAAATAAAATTGTTTTCCGGTTTTAATTCATCAATTAAAAAGCCAGCTTTAAGATCTTTAAGAACTACCTCTTGGTGATAAACTGAGCTTAAATTAAAATTTGAAATACAATAACCATTATCAGTATATGTAGAAAAATATACATTGCCATCAACATCAAAAAAAGCAACATCGGTGGCCCCAAATCTAACATTTGTAAGTTTGTAAGTATTTTTTGTTTGCAAATCAATTTTGTATAAGTCGTTAGTACCCAAGTATGCACCTGAATAAAATACTTTATTACCATTTTTTATTGGTCGGGTTATATCAACAAAACTAAATGGTAATAGAAACTCATATTCCCAGGTTGTAGTATTTATTAGGATTATCGACTTTCCCTTATCACCAAGCACAGTGGAAATTATGTGCTTATCGTCATCAGACCACCGTGGAAACATAAAAAATAAATTATCAGGAGTGCTGAAGCTATTAAGTGTATTACCAGTTTTAATATTTAAAATCTGCAGCGAATATTTATTATCTTCTGTAACATTTACTGCTACCACTTGCAATTTTTTGTTGGCTAATGATGGGGCGAATAATCTACTTCTATTTGTTAGCTGCTTTAGTTTTTTTGATTTGTAATTATATATTTTTATAACAGAATATGTACGATTTGTCCATCGAGGATCATAGGTTTTTTCGTTCCAGCATAATAGGCTGTCATTGGCCGAAAGGGATTCATTAAAATCGTATCCAGGGGTATAAAGTATTTTTTCTGAGCCATCGGCATAAACCATTACAAAACGATTTATATCATCAAGCCCACTTTTTTCAACAATAATACTACCATCTTCCATCGGGTTGGGAAAACGGTAATCTGTAAAGTGTTTTATCTTTTTGGGGATAATAAACGTGGTAGAATCTTTTGTAGAATCAATTTTTGCCCATTGTATTTTTCGTGTTTCCAACACATTTTTGTAATATGCCACTTTTCCTTTACCTGTTATTTGTTTAATTGCATTTGTTGTTGGGAAAAGCATATATGGACGCCTGGCAACTTTGTTTAAAGTATTATTCCATAACTCAGTGCCATAGTTGGTAACTCCACTTAATACTAATTGATAACCAAGGGTATAATGATCAGGTACGTAATTACGAAACGAGCCATAAAGTGCCTTGTCATATGAATATTTTTTTTTATTAAGAACTTGTGCTTTGAGATCCATTGTGAAGTCTGGGGACCTACCTCTTCCACTTTTGCTTAGAATGGTTTCGCTAAAAACAGCATCTCCCTCAATAAACCACATAGGAAGAAAAACCCCCATAATTGCAGCAATTGCCTGATCGCCAAACATATAATAAAGCACCTTGGTTGTGCCCTGATTTAACTTTTGCATTTGTACCACATGACGATATTCGTGAAGTATAAGTTGTCGAGACCATGTTTGCGCATAGGTTGATTGGTCGGGCATTTCAAAAAAATCAGCATGCATTGGAGTTGGTGAAACCATTGCATTTGACACAACAGTTCGATTGTGGAGCACTATACTAACCTTTTTATTTTGTTGCAGATATGGCAAACTAATACTTGGTCGTGATAATTCTAGAAGGTTAATATACTCTTGTGCTTTTTGTTCGTACCCTGATGGGAAAATAATATTAAAATATGGTGAATTAAGCTGTTTCCAGGAAATTGAGGCAGGATCTTGACCAATTACATAATACTGAGCTATTAAGCTAGTTGGTATAAATGAAAGTACAATAAGTGTTATGGATAGAAAAAGTATTTTGATAGTAGTCATATGTCAAAAATACTAAAACAAAATTATTTAGCTGGTATTGTTTATGTTGAAATGCTAATATGAAATATTATTCTATCATTTTTTGCAGTAATTGCTTTTTCCAATTTGTGTAAGGCGCATATTTAATCGGAAGCTCAATAAGAGTTGAGTGACTGTAGATTGATTTAAAATGTGAAAAAGTATCAAATCCAGCTTTCCCGTGATAATTTCCCATTCCGGAATTACCAACACCCCCAAAAGGAAGGTTTGAGTTTGCTAATTGTACAACTGCATCATTAACAGCACCTCCTCCAAATGATATTTCATGAAAAATTTTATCAACCTTTTTGGATGAAGAAGTAAAAACATAGAGTGACAAAGGCTTGGGTCGATTTTTAACCATGCTAATTGCCCAATCTAAATCATCAAATTCTATTATTGGTAGTATTGGGCCAAATATTTCCTCCTCCATAACTTTATCATCAAAGGTAACATTGTCCATTACTGTTGGTGCTATGTACAGGTCTTCTTCGTTACTTTCGCCACCAATACATATTTTTTCTCTATCAATAAGCTGTAGTATTCTATTGTAATGTCGTGGATTTATTATGCGTACAAATGCTTCACTATCCCTAGGGTTCGAGCCATGTATTTCAATAATTTGTTTTTCAATTTCAGAAATTAGTTTTTGCTTAATACCCTTCTCAACCAAAAGATAATCAGGAGCAACGCATGTTTGTCCTCCATTTAAAAACTTTGCCCAAACCAGTCGCTTTGCAGCAATTTTTAATTTTGTATCGTTAAAAACAAAAGCTGGACTTTTTCCACCTAGCTCAAGTGTTACTGGAGTTAAATTTTCGGCTGCTGCCCTCATAATTATCTTGCCAACACCTACACTTCCGGTATAAAAAATCTTATCAAATTTTTGTTTTAGCAGCTGAGTAGTTTCTTCAACACCACCTTCAACAACATGGAGGTATTTATTTGCAAAGTTTTCATTTATAATTTTAGCCATGGCATTTGAGCTGTTTAATGACAATTCTGATGGCTTAATAATTGCTGTATTTCCAGCAGCTAAGGCTGCAACTACGGGAGCCAATGAAAGTTGGTATGGATAGTTCCAGGCACCTATGGTAAGCGTAACTCCCAGGGGCTCAGGTATAATATAACTACTACCAGGAATCATTGCCATACTTGTAGCAACTTTTTTCTTTTTGCTCCACTTTTTTAAGCTCCCTATCGCCAAGTTTATTTCATGATAAATGAGAGATAATTCTGTAAGATAATTCTCAAAACTTGATTTTTTAAAATCTCTATAAATGGCTTCGTCTAATAATTTCTCATTTGCTTTTAATACTGAACTAAATTTTTTTAATTGTTTAATCCTAAAACTAACATCTTTTGTAACATTAGTATTAAAATAAGCTAATTGTGATTCTACTAATTCGCTGTACGACAATTTATTTTTAGTTTTCATATAAATTTTATTAACAATTATTGAAATTAACTTTCACCTAATAAATATTATTGCTCCACAATATACCAATAACCAGTAATTAATATAGCGCCCTCTACAATTATTGATGCAATCATAAGAGGAACTGCCTCACGTCTATTACCATAATATTTGCGCAGTAAAAATGCCCCAAGTATCAGCGAAACTAGTATGGGAGTAAGAATAATTATTGTATACATTCCATAATCTTTGCCAATCTTGACAAGCCTTCTATTTCGTTTTGTAAATATTTTTTTATTCTTTTTTCGTAACCTTCGTTTGTGATTAAATCTATTGTAATGTTCGCGCATATGGTATGGCACAATTACATTTGCAAATGGTGTTAAATGTTTTGTGGATACAATAATAATTTTACTAAAGTGATAGTAAATTAAAAAACCAACAATGCCCCCAATAATCATAGACATCATGGTTCCCCAGTAATCCAAACCTATCATATGGGCATAAATAGGTGTGTAAAAATATTTTACAGTTGACAGAAGAAATACATTAATAATTTTTAAATAATACGCCATATTATTCGTTATAAACCACACTCATAAGAACATTGCCAACTATTTGTAGGCTTTGTTTATCAATGTTTTCCATATTATCATTTATGGTATGCCAATGGTCGAAAAAGCTCCTATTTTTACTGTTAGGATCTAGATGAATAATATCTATTGATGGTATTTTTGCATATTTATTCACAAAATAGTGATCATCAGTAATTTGCCCGCCGGGTTCATCAATAAACACATCCCTGTAGCCAAGGTCGGCAGCGGTATTCCAAACAAGATCAACAACAAACCCAGCTTCACGATTAGAATGATATTCTCTACGGAATTCAGCATTTTTAGCACCTACCATATCAAGTAATATTCCATAAACAGCTGAGTAGCCAAATTCGTGTGGGTTTTTAGACCAATATTGTGAACCAAGTCCCCAATATTCTTCGTTGTAAGTAATATCCATATCATTTGGAGGCCCCCAATCTTCAATGTCGAAAAGGACAATATCAACTCCAACTGTTGGACTTTTTATGGAAAACTGCCTAGCCACTTCAATTAACACACCAACTCCACTGGCGCCATCATTTGCACCATCAATTGGAGTATTATGTAAGTCTTTATTTTCATCATGGTCGGCAAATGGACGTGAATCCCAATGTGCCATAAGTAGTAGACGTTTTTGTGATTCGGGGTTAAACGAAGCTATTATATTTTTTCCATTTCGGGTTATATTATCATAGGTTCTAGTTTTAAAATTCTGAACTATTACTTTTCCTCCGTAGTTTGTTAACTTACCTTCAAGCCATGAAGCACATTTGCTGTGAGCAATAGTACCCGGCACTCGCGGCCCAAATGCCACCTGATCAGCAATAAAAATGTATGCCGAATCAGCATTAAAAGTAGGAGCAACTATTCTCTCTTTTTTAGTAGCTTTTTTTCTTGAGGTGTTATTATTACCCATCTGACATGATGAAATCAGAATAAGTAGAATTGATAGTATTAAAACTATTTTGCTCATTTTAATGTGTATTTAAAAAGACAAAGTTAATAAAAATAAAAGCGTGATTTATTGAGTTGATTTTACAACTTTTTGAAATGCTTAAATATTTACTTTTTAAGCGAATCCCGTATTTCTCTAAGTAATAGTATTTCTTCTGGTGTAGATGCTGGTTTTACTATTACTTTCTTTTTTAAGCGATTGAGTTGCTTAACCACAATAAATATTACAACGCTAATTATAAAAAAATCTAATACTGTGTTAATAAACAAGCCATAATTTATGGTAACTGCGTCTGCAGTTTTTGTTGCTTTTTTAAGTGTAAACATCAAGTCTGATACATCAATACCAGCCAAAGCTAATCCAATTGGCGGCATTATAATATTATTTACCAATGAAGTTACAATTTTGCCAAAAGCGGCTCCAATAATTACGCCAACGGCCATATCAACTACATTGCCTTTTAATGCAAAATTTTTAAAATCCTGAAACATATTTTTGAGATATTATTTGTTTTTTGTGGTGCAAAGATATTTATTTCTCAGCTTTGTTGATGGTCTTTATAATTATCTTTCTTACAAATCTTAAACGGTGTAAACCAATAAAAAACATTATTGGAGATAGAATAATAAATCCCCATCCTAAATAATCTACATTCTCAAAAAGGTGAATGCTAACAATTGAAATTCCGGTTGCTAAAAAAACCACGCTCGACCTAAAATATGCCAAAAAGGTACGTTCGTTTGCCAGCCTGGTTCGCTCTACAGCTAGTAAATCTCTTAATATCAAATCTTCCTCTTTCATTTTTTTTACTTTACATGCAATTTTTTACAAAAAGAAATTGATCAAAATAACCATGGATATAATTGCTCCTAGAAATAAATAGGTAAAATGATTCCCAAAGTTTAAAGTCCATCCCATATTTTTATTTCGTTTAGGAAGAAAAATCCGTGAGTCATCAGTATTATAATAGAAAATACCAAACTTGTAATTTTCAGTATTGTTAATATTGTGATCGAAGTTATTTGCCATAACATTTCTATTTGAGGTTTACAAAGTTAAGTGAAATTTTGCCATGATTGATCTCAATTGTGTCAGGATAAGATTGTGCTGTTTTTGATAATGTTATTATTGTTTTATTTGGCAATAATACTCTATATTTTTTTATAATGGATATTGTACCCATAGTATCAGAAAGGTATAATAGCTTATTGTTTTTTATAAGGATTTTTGATTTGTCTTCGACATTAACCATAACCTTTGATTCATTTATTTTGGGAAGATAAAATAGAAGTCCAAAATCTTTCTTAATCATATTTACAAGCAGGTTTTTATTTAGCGACGCCATAATATAATGTACAACAGGATCCTTTTGCTGATTGTTATGGAACTCAAAATCAAAGTATTTCATTCCTAATTCTGACATTGATACAACCCTCATTGCACTATCTTTTTTCTTAATTATTGTAATGCCGGTTAGGTTGGTACTGTATATATTTATGTCAGTTTTGTATAGCGCTTTTTCAAAATTATCATCAAAAATTTGAATTGTAGCAATATTATTGTCGTTTGAATTTGATACTGCTTTATATCCTACTACTGAGCATGATGAGGCTAAGGTTAGCAGTACAATGCTAAATGCATAAATGGAGATGCGTTTTGAATAAAATATGAGCTGTTTATGGTTTGCAATCCTGCACTTATTATATGCAGATTTTAAATCTGCTATTATTGCATTCTGGTTGCACCATCTTGAGACAGGTAGGAACCCAATAAGCACAAGTTTAATTATTAGCCACAAAGGCACAAAGGCAGAAAGATGCACAAAGGAAAACGCATTGTAAATGTTCTCTTTGTGATTCTTAGCAACTTGGTGTCTTCGTGGCAATATCATATTATATTTTTTGAGTTGATCAAAATTTATGGTGTTTTTAGTCAATAGAAATATCTTTCACCAAAAATCTATCATCTAACAATTCAGCGTTAATCTTCTTATTTTGAAATGTAATTAAAGTAAAATCATCACCCGGTTCACTAAAAACAATTTTAGCAACCTGCATATTTTGCTTGTTGAAATAAATATCAATCGTTTCCAACATCAAACTTACTTGTGCGTTAGTTGGAGTTAATTTGGCAAGATAGTTTTCACTATTCTCAAAAAATTTGGCTTTGAAATCCTTGTTATTTATAAAATCGCCACGAATAGCTGTTACAATCATGTTATTTATTTCGCGAAACATTGGGTTTGAATCAATATTAAACTCGCTAACCTTATTGTTGTTAACAATGGTAAACAAACCGTTATGAATAACAATTGTGTACTGTATAGGGCTATTGTATTGCCACCTAACGCTATTTTCTTTTTTAAACAAAAATTCACCTTTACTAATCAAAACCTCATCTAACATCCACAAGTGCTTTTCTTGAATAAATGTGCTTTCTATACTAGATGTGGAGGCAGCATGAGTGATTAATTTCGACTTTATATTATCAATTTCAGTTATTTCAGTATAATTTTCATTTTGAGCATGTAACAATACTGAGCTGAAAATAAAAGCAAGTGCGTTGATAAAATAAAAGTTAATCTTCATATGCTGATATATTTAACAAATTTGTCAAACTTACAATTTTAAAATCATTTTTTTGAAGCCAAATTATATAGTCTTCAAGAATTGAAATAATATCCGGGTTAGTATCGTGAAATAGAACAATATCGCCAGCACTAGTATTTGATTTTAATTTAGAAATAACATATTTCGTGTTCATGGTAGAATCAAAAGGTCTTAAACTCCATCCAACCGAAGTCATATTTGTTTTTTTGATTGCCTTACGAAGTAATGGATTTGTAATACCGTAAGGCGGTCTGAAAAGCAATGGAATTTTTCCGGTTATTTTTTCTAATACCTCATTTGTATCTACTATTTCTTTTTGCATTCTTGTGGACAAGAATAAATCGAAAAAAACAGAATGTCCGTAACTATGATTTCCAATTAAATGATTGTTTTGATGCATGCTACTTATAATTTCGGGATAGGCAAGCGCGTTTTTCCCTGTGCAAAAAAATGTTGCAGGTATATTATGCAGATCAAGTAGTTTTATGAGTTGTGGAGTAATATCAGGGTGAGGTCCATCATCAAAAGTTAAGGCAATTTCCTTTTTTGATGTACTTGAATTACAATACGAATGAAAGAAATAATTAAAACTAATGTTTAAGGTGCCAAAAGTTACAACTGCTATGTATGTTGTTAATACTGGAAAAAGATAATATAGAGAGATATTAATAAAATACCAACCTGCAATTATTAGCAGTGTAAGAACTGAGGCTATTATATTTATTATTTTACTCACGCCGCAAAATTAATTAACTTATTGCCAAATTTATCAATATCTATTACAAAAAAAAACGACTTGCACCTAAAATGCAAGTCGTTAAATGTTGTTGCCCAACCAGGGGTCGAACCTGGACTCTTCTGATTCAGAACCAAATGTGTTGCCTATTACACTATCGGGCAATATGATGGCAAATGTAAAAAATCTTTTATTACAAATATTACTTTCTTGTTTTTTTAATAAGTAGTGCCAGCAAAAAACCACCTCTTTTTTCAGGTCTTTTATAAGAAGGCGTCAAAGACAAGGCTTTCGAAGTTTTGAAAATCAAGGAGTTTACTTTTGTAAATGACTGTTTTCAAAACGAGAGTAACGCAGTATTTGGCGTTTTCTTGCAAAGACTAAGTATATAGATGAAATTAATAGAAGCCCAAGAAAAATCTAGGGTTTAGAAAACCTTTTCAATTATTTAAACAACTTTCTCTGACCCCATATTTCTCCATCAAAAAACATAAGTTCAGTAAATCCCATTTCAATTAATTTTAATTTAGTTTCGTCAAAACCTAAATTTAACTCACTGGGTTGATGTGCATCCGATGATAGTATGATTGGAATATTTAGCTTTTTAACTTTTCCCAAGGCCATATCATCAGGAAAAAGGCTCTTTGATCGTTTTTTGTAAATACCACGAGTATTAACCTCCACAATTAAGTTTTTTTGTTTAACAAGATCTAGGCATTCGTCAATTAATTTTTGATACCAGGATTCATATTCATTAAAAAAACGATTTTGATTATGCATCTTTATTTTATCAAAATGCCCAAGCACATCAAAGCTTTGTGTTTCAATCATCTCATTTACTTGATGATAATAAGTACGAACTGCCAAACGAATATCTCCACCAAAAAAATCGTTCAACCCCTTATCGTATATATCATGTTTGGGGCCATCGGTAAACCATAGCTCATCTGTATTAGGAGGTGACACTAAATGAACCGAACCAATTAAATAATCAGTTTTGCACTTATCTTTCCAATATGCAAAATCAGCTGATAGTTTAGGAATAAAATCCATTTCTAAGGCACGGTACAGCTTAACCTTTCCGTTGTATTTTATCTTTAGCTGATCTATAGTATTAATATAATCATCAACATTTTCTTCTTTTAACGAAAATGGATTTTCAAATGGCAGGGGAGAATGTTCGGTAAACCCCATTGCTGAAAAGCCAAGTTCAACAGCTTTATTTACATAATCTTCAGGAGGGTAGGCTCCATCAGAGAAGTTACTGTGTTGATGGAAATTGTAGTTTATCATTGTTTTATAAATTTTCCCTGAAATAAATCATCTTGTGATTGTATTCTTAATATGTAACTTCCGGGGACTAGTTTTCTAACATCAATCTTTTTTGTATTTCTTATATTTATTTTCATCACTAGATTTCCATTCATGTCAATAATTTCTATAGTATCATAATTTACATATTTATGTTCAGTAAGAATTATTTCATCAATAACAGGATTAGGTGTTATTTCAATATCAATAACATTGTGATTTTCATCTATTTCATTTGCAAACGACTCAAACATCCACAAATAAGCAGCAGCAAACTGATTACGCCAAAATGTTTCATTGTGCTCACCATCTGGCACTTCAAGCGAGAGCAATTCATCTTCGTTAAAACCCAAATTAGCTAACACATCATGCATAGCCCACATATCGGCAACAGCCTCAACGCCTTCTTGTCCGCCAATTAGCTGATAAAGTTTCATGTTGTTTTGCTTTCCCATTTCAGTTGTAAAAGTCCAAACAGTATCAGAAAACCAATATGAAGGCGAGAATATTCCTGCTTTGCTAAAAATATCCTGATGCTTTAAAACACCATAATGTGAAATAAAGCCTCCCATTGAACTTCCCATAATACCAGTAAATTCCCTACTTGGGAGAGTTCGATAGTTTTCATCAACATAAGGTTTAAGTGTGTTAACAATAAAATCGATATATTCATCGCCCTCACCACCACCGTACTGCAAGTTTACCCATGGCGAATATTCATTTAGTCGTTCTCCTCCCCCATTATCAATACCAATAACAATTGGCACCTGATAACCATCATCAAAAAGATTATTAAGGGTTTCGTCAACTTCCCACTCACCGCTATAAGATGTGTATGTATCAAACAGGTTTTGCCCATCTTGCATATATAAAACTGGGAAGTTTTCATTGCTATCATCATAATCAGGAGGAAGGTAAAGCCATATTCTTCGTGTGCGGTCGAGCTGTGGCATAAAAAAAGCATCATCCATAATACTTACATTATCTGCTGCAGTTGAGCCACCACCACCGCCATTATCTGCCCAGTTGAGTATATCAACATATACTGTATCGCCATTTCCATATACAAATTGCCTATTTGCAATTTCCTCACCAGTAGCTCCCTTTTCTACAGTACCCCAGTCACCACGGGTAAATTTAAATTCAACTAAAGTACCATCGAGCTCCTCAGGAAGTATTATAAACCAGTTATTATCATTTTTACTCAATGCAAATTCAGGATTGCCTGGATCCCAAGAGTTTAAGCTTCCTGCAATGTAAATAATATCATCTGGCGGAGTGTATTCAGGTATTGAGTTTACAATAAAAGTTACCTGCCCAAATAATGTGATAGAGGAAAAAATAGATAAGAGTAAAATAAAACTATACTTTTTCATGTTAGTTACTTTTGTTATGAGTAAAGGAGGGTAAAATTAAGAAAAAATGATAATAAAACTTATTCAAGTTGCGTCATCCAGGAAAATACTTCAAGCAGGTAACATTTAAGGATGCAGAAAAAATTATCACTCAAATAGCATTTGAATCATTGGAATATAATCCATAAATAAAAGCACTACTTTTGAATATGCTTTCGTATCATGAAATAGTAAACAACAGTGTTGATGGTATTCCATTTGCCATAACATACTGCCCGTTGTGTAATACCGCAACTGTTTTTGAAAGTCGAATAAATCACAAAGGGAGAAATTATACTTTAAAATTTGGAACTTCAGGAATGCTACGAATGAGTAATTTAGTTATGTGGGATGAGCAAACCGAAACCTAGTGGCAACACATTGATGGTGAGGGTTTAGTGGGTGAACTTGCAGGTGTAAAACTACATACTATTCCTTCAAAAGTAATTTCTCTTAATAATTTTATTGATAAAGAAACTAACTCAACATGGAATTTTGCAGGTTATTGTATTGATGGTAAATACAAAGGTAAAAAATTGGAACCCATTGCTTATGGACTTGATTTTGCCTTTGCATGGCTAGCCTTTCATCCCGAATCAATTGTTTATACCAAATAACTGCTAAGTTGAAAAATTGTTATCTGAAATATTTTCGACCCGGCTGGATGAAAAAACCAGACGGGTCTTGTGAAAAACTCAACCATTCAGGATGAAAAAAACCTGAAAGGTTAGCCTTGTTTATTTCTTTTTATTCTTCTTTTTATTCTTGCGTTATAGAGATTATGGGTTAGTATAAAATAAAAAGCTCTCAATCATGAACAGATATACTGCCAAAAACCAAGGAGTTTACTCCGCCTAAGGCGGATGACTGTTTTCAAAACGAGAATAACGCAGTATTTGGCGTTTTCTTGCAAAGATTAAATAGATTAATTAAAATGATACGGACGCACCCTCACACTTAGTATGATACTCAAAAATAAGGGTGAAATCGGTGCAAATTGAGATTCAGTGGCTAATATTGATTATACTTCCTGATATAAATAAAAGCTCATCAACTTCTAGTCATTTTTATTATAAGTAATAGTGACTAGAAATGGTGTAACTATAATCGTATATTATAAATATACTGAGTGTTAAGGCACTATATCACCTTAAAACATTATGGGTTT
>Ga0307988_1000798_pt1 | contig 20115 bp, 17 predicted proteins | sample EllFjometagen183_FD_203166 | JGI IMG/M metagenome (GOLD analysis project Ga0307988, IMG submission 203166) | Marine microbial communities from Ellis Fjord, Antarctic Ocean - #183 | ecosystem: Environmental > Aquatic > Marine > Unclassified | place: Southern Ocean | collected 2014-10-08 | reverse complement strand
ATGCGGAAACGCTACGTTTCTAAATATTGAGGGTTGTAAGAAGTGTTTTTCCTGCGGGCACAGCGAATGCTGATGCTCTGAGTCTGTTGGAATATAGTTTTATTTATAGTGAATAGCAAATGAAAAAACCTGGTTTTATAACAGAGTATATGGGGCTGGACCGAAGTATCTATGTTCTATTTGCCGCGCGTATCGTGAATAGAATGGGTGATTTTGTCCAGCTTTTTCTCGTCTTCTACCTAACCACCCGACTGGGGTTTGATGAAGCTGCCGCTGGTAGATTTATCATGCTAACCGGTGTCATGAACGGCTTTGGAATTCTTCTTGGAGGATATTTATCCGACCGGATTAATCGTAAAGTAGTTCTTGTTTTCTGTCAGGTAGTTCTTGCTGTATCATATCTGATATGTGGTTTTCTCCCAATTTCCATGGCAGTACCTTGGTTGATCTTCGTATCATCATCCTTTCGTGGTGCAACATGGCCGGTTACAAATGCTATGGTAACTGATTTAACAGAGGGTTTGGAACGGAAGAGAGCTTTTTCACTGCTCTACCTGGGAACGAATATTGGTGTTGCAGTGGGTCCGATAATTGCGGGGCTTCTTTTTACCAATCATTTAAACTGGATTTTCTGGGGAGATGCTGCTACAACTCTTTTTGCAGCATCAGCGGTTCTGTTTTTAGTGCCGGATACAAAGCCTACTAAAGAAAAAATCAAAGAGAATCTTGCTTCAAGGGTCGATGGAGAGCGTGCCGAAGAGGGTGGTTTTCTTTCTGTCTTTTTCAAGAGGCCTGCATTGATCACCTATCTTCTGATCGCTTCTCTGATTAGTTTTGTTTATTCACAACATCAATTCTCTCTTCCTCTGCAGATAAATGAACTATTCAGTACCAATGGTCCCAAAACTTTCGGCTATATAATGACTTCAAATGCTATTATTGTTCTCCTTTTTACTGCCCCTCTGACCTACATAACAAAACGTGCAAAGCCGATCACTAATATGGCTATCGCAGGTTTTCTCTATTTTCTTGGATTTGGTATGATTTTATTTATTCAGAGTCTGGGAATGTTTATTATATCGACTTGTATTTGGACCTTTGGGGAAATACTTATGGTAACAAACTCAAATGTTTATGTGGCAAGTCATACGCCAATTACACACCGGGGTAGATTTAATGGGTTGATAACCTGGGTTCATGGTATCGGGTTTGCGCTGAGTCCCTGGATTTCGGGATGGATAATAGAGGTGAATGGAGTCTCTGCAATCTGGCCTGTAGTCAGTGCGGTTGCTGCTGTAGGTGCGGTTTTATATTGGATTATGAGCGTTTCCCAAAAAAACAGGCAGTAAGTGCTATATAAAGTTTCGGAGGAATAACGGCGGGTTTTGTGGGGTACCTTGCGGTATAAAATCCCCAAATCATATATAGTAACAAGAAACTTTCTTTAAAATTGTGCTATTATGTGCTATGACCGCACAGCGTATTACAAGAATTTCCATTATCTGCATTGCCCTCATTGCTCACGGTATTGCTGTCTACACCTGCTGGGCATATGAGGGTATTCTGGCACTTCCTTCCCACTGGTTCACCCAGGCCCGGATACTGATACTTGTTTCTCTGGGTATCACCGGACTGGCACTGACAACCGAGAGTAGATTGTTGCTGCACCTTTTTATCCTGTTGAAATTCTTTATCATTGTTATTGTTGGAACGCCGTTTGATGAGCTGTTGAGCACAGAGATACTGCTGTTTCTTCCGTTTATTGTGGAAATCATCTACCTTGTCGGCGACTGGTCGTCTCTGGCTGTAACACTGGTATTTACCGGTTTTCTTGCATTTAGGCAAACACCGGACTCCGCCTGGGGAATCTCCATACATTCTGCCCGTACCGTTGATATAGTTATTTTTGTAGGCCTCTGCCTCTTAACTATCTCAATAGCCTACTTGCTGAGGCACTTCCTCAGGCTGGCGGAGCATAAAGAACTCGATGCACAGCGGCTTGACCGGGCAATGAATGAGCTCACTAAAATAAATCTGGATTACCAGAAATATACCATGCAGCTTGAAAAAGAGACTATCGACAATGAACGAAAACGTCTTTCACGGGAAATTCATGATATTATTGGTTACACTATGATAAACCAGCTGATGATCCTCCAGGCCGCACTCAGCATGAAGGACAGGAACACGAACAAGCTTGAGGAACTTCTGATGCGTGCAAGAGATCAGCTTAATGATGGGGTGAAGGAGGCGAGAGGTACTCTGGAGCAGTTTCGGAACCAGAAAATATCCTATGAGACTGGTCTCCAATTACTCAGGAAAATGGTTAAAACTTTCGCGTATATCTCTTCTGTCAAAATAAATATAGATTTTGCTAATATCCAGGAACGTTCATTCGGCTCTGATCGGGATAAAGCTTTGTTTCGATTTGTACAGGAAGGTATCATCAATGCTCTCAGGCACGGCAGGGCTACCCATATTGATATCTCATTTATGCAGAGCAGTAATTACTTATTGGTAAATATTTGGGATAATGGGACCGGGTCACAGAAAGTAGTTGAAGGAATCGGTATTTCCGGGATGCGGGAACGAATGGTACGCTTCGGCGGTGAAGTTTCATATCAGTCAGGAAAACAGAATTTTGCGCTTCATGCAAAAATTCCTATCAGCCCAACCATTAAACCTTTAAAACAGTCGCCGGAACCGAACAAAGTAGAATTTGCGGTGATTGAACAGGAATAAAGGAGAAGCACTATATGGAAATACGTAAGGTTATGCTTGTTGATGATCAACTTCTGTTTTTAGAGGGACTCAAGATTGTGCTGGAAAACCACAGCGGCGAGTTGTCAGTTATCTATACCGCAAAAAACGGCAAAGAAGCCGTTGAGCTTCTGGAACAGGCCGAAACACTTCCTGACATTATTCTCATGGATGTGCGGATGCCGCATATGGATGGAGTAGCCGCAACAAGGCATATCAAGAAACGATATCCCGATATTCACATTATTATGCTCACCACCTTTGAGGATGATAATATGGTTATTGATGCACTTCACTTCGGTGCGGCCGGCTACTTGCTGAAAAACATCCCTCCGGTAATGCTAGTCTCCGCCATACAGGCTGTATGTGATGGGGCCGTCCTTATGGCTCCGGATATAGCGGGAAAACTTATTCAGAATATATACCGAGATCCAAAACAGCTGAACAGGGACTTACATGGAGACCTGACGGATTGGTACCGGCAGCTGACAACACGTGAAAAGGCTATTATCCGACTCCTGATTCAGGGGAAGACAAATAAGGAGATAGCTGGTGAAATACATATCGGTTTTCAGACGGTCAGGAATTATATAAGTACCATTTATTCAAAAATGGGGGCATCAAACAGGATGGAAGCCATAAAAATGGCAGAAACTATCGGTTCTTTTCTTTTTGACTGATACTTCTTTCCTGATAGTAGTAAGTACATACAAAGTACAAATTGTATTACTTTTGTAACTGCCTTTGCCCGAGAAATCGCATTATGATAATGAACATTACGTAAAAAGGAGATTTATATGATAAAACGAACAGTAGCAGTTTTATTGATGGTTCTACTGGCTACATCACTCATCATGGCCACAGGAGCGGGTGATGCTGCAGCAGATGGATCAGGAGAAGAGAAAGTCACTTTGGTTATGGGATCATGGAGAACTGATGATGTTTCCCAGATGAAAGCTCTATTAAAAGAATTTAATGCTGCGTATCCGAATATTGAGATTGTTTTTCAGCCGACTAATCCACCGGATTACAATGCAACTCTGAGACTCCAGCTTGAATCCGAAACAGGTCCTGACCTGATGTATGCACGGTCTTATGTAACCGGGCTTGGTCTATTTGAAGAGGGATACTTTGCTGATCTTAGCGATCTTGGAAATATCAATACATCATATGATGAAGGAACAAGGTCTCCATGGGCGGACGAAGACGGTAACTCTTTCGCAATACCGTTTATCGCGGTATCACACGGTGTATACTATAACATTGATATATTCAACGAACTCGGACTGAGTGTACCGGAGACTTGGGGTGAACTTCTCAGTGTCAGCCAGGCTATTAAGGATGCAGGATATATACCTTTCGCAAACGCACTGGGTGATGAATGGGATATTGCCGAAGTTGTTTTTATGAGCATTGCTCCCAACTTTATCGGCGGTCGTGATGGACGACTGGCTTATGATGCTGGAGAACGTGCATTTAACGATGAACATGTAGTTGCTCTCTTTGAGGCGATGGGATCACTTACACCCTACCTCCCCGCAGGTTTCGAAGCACTGACATATAACGACAGCAATGCGCTGTTCGCTACTGGCCAGGCCGCCATGTATTTTGACGGATCATGGACTTTGGGAACATTTAGTGATGTAGATTTTGAATGGAGTGTATTTGCACCGCCAGTACCAGAAGCGGGTGATGATGCATATATCTGTTTTCATGCTGACGCAGGTATGGCAATGAACAGCAGTACCGAATATCCGGAACAGGCTAAACTCTTTCTGGAATGGCTTGGCACAAAAGAGGGAGCACAGGCAAGTGCCAGTAACCTGCCTACCGGTATGTTCCCCATGTCTAAACACGCTGTTGAAATAAGCGATGTACACGCTAATGACTTCCTGGAACTGAACCAGGGTCGCGGTACCGATGTACGATGGGTATGGCCGAAACTTCTCGCTGGTGAACCGAGTGGGTATGGTCTTGTAATGAACGGTTCTATTTCCGTTATCACTGGTAGTCTAACACCACAGGAAGCAGCAGATGATTTTCAGAATGGTCTCGCACAGTGGTACGCTCCTGCACAGCAGTAGCCTCCTCCAACAATAATGCTATTCTCCCGGATGCACGAATAAAACGGACCGGGAGAGTGTTTTTAAAGAAAATTGACAAGCTTTTTGGAAAACAAGGATAAAGATATGGTCCGACCCTTATTTACCTATTCGACAGCTCAAAAACATAAACAGGCAATTGTCTGGATGGCATATCTACTCCCCTCACTGCTTTTTTATTCAGTTTTTATGGCGTATCCACTGTTTAATTCTATATGGCTTAGCTTTTTCGCCGGAGAATTCGGTCGGCTTACAACATTTGTAGGGTTTGACAACTATGTAAAACTTTTCAGTGATCCGATTATTTCCGAGAGATACTGGGGAGCCTTTGGTCATACCTGGTTGTTTTTTACGGTGCATATGTTTGTTCAAAATGTCCTTGGAATGATTTTTGCGAATTTCCTTATAACCAGAAAACTTCGCGGAGCCAAAGTATACCAGACGATTATTTTTATTCCTGCGACACTCTCTATTCTTGTAACGGGGTACCTCTGGAAGCTGATCCTGAATCCCCAGTGGGGAGCAATCAACCTTGTCCTGAAATCTCTGGGAACAGAGAACTGGGCAATTCCCTGGCTTGGTGATTCTTCAACAGCACTGCTAATTGTTTCATTTGTTTCAAGTTGGCAATGGGTTGGTATTCCCACCATGATTTTTCTGGCGGGGTTTCAGAACATTCCGGAAGAACTTTACGAGGCAGCTAATATTGCCGGTGCCACTAGCTGGCAGATTTTTTGGAAAATCAAGATGCCGCTTATGCTGCCAATAATTGGGGTTGTTTCTATCCTCACTTTTGTAAACAACTTCAATGCGTTTGACGTAGTTTTTGCTATGACCAATGTAAATGGAGCACCGCAATATGCAACAGACTTGCTTGGTACGCTTTTCTATCGAGTAGGTATTGCCGGGCAGCACCCAATTGGAATACCGGACAGGGGGATGGGGACAGCCATAGCAACCGTTACCTTCCTTATCCTGGCAATTGGAGTCACGATTGTCATGCGTCTTACACGAACCGGTCAGGAGAAGGAGTAGTATATGGGCATTACAGCAGTATCACGTAGCAAGCCCCAAGCCAGACATATTGTTCATCACTCGGTACTTCTTGTATGGTGTGTCGTTGTTCTTTTTCCTCTCTGGACTATGATTATCAATTCATTCAAGCTTCGGCTTGATATTTATAGAGATCCGTTCGGGCTGCCGAAAGTCTGGAATTTCCAGAGCTATGTTTCTGTATTTCAGGATAGTCAATTTCTTACTTATTTTAAAAACAGCCTTTTTGTTACCGTCGGTTCACTAACTATCATTCTCTTTATTGGGTCACTGGGGGCCTACGCGCTGGTGAACTGGAAAAGTGGCAAGTCAAAACTGATCTACCTTTTCTTTATTGCGGGGATGATGATTCCTATTCGAATCGGTAGTATAAACCTTCTTTCACTCATCAAGTCATTGGGATTGCTGAACTCCATCTACAGTCTTTTTCCTGTATATATCGCCATGGGTATGCCTATCGCAATATTCATATTGACGGAGTTTATCAGGCAGATTCCCACAGAGCTTTCCGAGGCGGCACGTATTGACGGTGCCGGGACTTTCAGGATTTATTCCTCGATTATTCTTCTTCTTCTTCGCCCAGCACTGGCCACAGTGGCTATTTATAATCTTGTCCCAATGTGGAACGATCTCTGGTTTCCGCTCATATTCATTAATGAAGAGAGCCAGAAAACGCTTATACTTGGTGTTACCAGGCTTTTCGGGCAGTATCAGACGGATTGGTCGAAGATTCTGGCAGTGCTAACTTTGTCAGCTATACCTGTTATGGCACTCTATTTGCTGATGTCAAAACAGTTTATTCGCGGACTTACAAGTGGTGCGGTCAAGGGATAAAGAATTCCAAAGGAATTCTTTATCCCTTGGGAGTTTGGCTAAAGCAAACTCCCAAGGATTTGGATAGATTTAGTTTAAAGAATTCCTTTGGAATTCTTTATCATGGATGCTCTGTAGTACAATAAAAATTATGCAATATCCCCTATATACGCAATCCTCATCTCAGTAGTTTCTGATTACATGTTGAGCGAAAACCTCTGATAAAAATCAACTCTCATGATATAATTGTCTGAGAACTTTCATTATTAATCAGTTGTTGAGGGTTTGACTTAATAAAAGATGTGAAAAAAGTATTTACACTTTCATAAATCTAACTTTTAGGGTAGTTTTTCAATATATCTGAGATTTTTTATGTCTTCTGAGGCAATTTTTATGAAAAGTTCCCTTGATCCATGAATACATGGATTTGAAGTTTTCTGATGATTGATTTGACTTGTTATGTATAATGTAATTGCACACTTCAGAAAACTTCACTATTAGGTAGCTTGATCCAAATCAAAGATTTGGATTTATCAAAAATAGGTATTTTTGAAAGTGCCTCTTCTATAATTATATCGGGAGGATCCAGTGAAAATACAGAAACAGCAAGCAATGCGTAATGTATTAAAAGGGCTAGCTCCGCTCTGCCTTGCTGCAATATACTTCTATGGATGGCGTTTTGCTGCCGTTCTTGCCGTTGTGGCAGCTGTCGGGGTCTTGAGCGAATTTACAATGGCGAAAAAATATGGACTGCAAATGACTGAATCACTATTTGTATCAGTCATGCTCTTTTCACTCTCCCTTCCTCCGGGAATTCCTCTCTGGATAGCCGGCTTGGGAATGATGTTTGGTATAGTTTTTGGAAAAATGGTATTTGGCGGATTTGGGAGAAATATATTCAACCCGGCTATAACTGCCCGTGCCTTTGTCTATATAAGTTTTGGTGTTCCTATGACCAGCAAGTTTCTGCCGGCAATACCCGCTCCCGGAAATTTACTGCCGGGCGGATTTGCTCATTGGCTTTCACCTTTAGACAGCATTTCCAGTGCAACACCGCTTCTTACCGGAACCGGTAAACTTGGTAATATGATTTTTGGGTTTATTCCCGGAAGTTTTGGAGAGACCGCAGCAATTCTGGTAGTACTGGGTGGCTTGTATATCATTATTAAAAAAGCAGCAAACTGGAGACTTACCGTTTCAGCAATATCTGCCTTTCTTGTAATGCAGACTATTTTCTGGCTGGCCGGAATCCGTGAAACAGTTGATCCTATTTACGCTCTGGTAAGCGGCAGCTTTCTGCTGGGAGCCTTTTTTATGATAACCGATCCAGTCTCAGCATCGCAGACAACAAATGCGGGCAGGTGGATTTATGGTGCCTTCTTTGGAGTATTAACCGTTCTTATCCGGGTCTTCTCAATTTGGCCTGAAGGAATAACCTTCGCAATACTGTTATCAAATATGTTTGCGCCATTACTCGATTACTACCTTAAGGAACATAAAAAGAAGAAAAAAGCGGCCGCTAAAAAAGGAGCGTCTGCATGAAAAAAGACAGCTTCTATTTCAAGCGGATATATCCTTTGGTTTTTATGCTGATAATTACGGTTCTTTGTATAAGCATAACCTCAGGATTATTTCTTACTACGCAGGATCGGGTAACCGCAAACGAGAGTCTGTTTTTGCGAAAAACGGTTCTCGAAGCTGCAGGTGTCAAATATCCGGATGATTTTGCAGCAATTACGGAGTTGTATGAGGCCTCTGTCAGTGAAAATAATGGTATTTATTCAGTTACCACCGAAGAGGGAAGTACCGTCTATGTACTGCCGTTTTCTGGTCCGGGGTTGTGGGGAACTATTAATATAATGGTCGGCTACAATAGCAGTTTAGATGCCCTGACAGGGATTGGAGTGGTTAGTCAGAATGAAACACCCGGTCTTGGTGCCAGAATTGAAGAGGCGTGGTTTAAACGGCAGTTTGTCGGGAAATGGGGACCCTTCACATTAGTTGAAGAGGGTACAGCAGATCAGCCTGATGAAATAGATGGTATTACCGGAGCAACACGGACATCCCGGGGAATGCAGTTGATTTTAAATAAAGCGGTAGCCGAAGGTCCGGCACTGGTAAAGGGGGAGTAGCATGGCAAGAGGTTTGATAAAGAAAACATTTCTTACCCCCCTGGGGAAAGAAAATCCGGTTTTTGTGCAGGTACTGGGAATTTGCTCAACACTCGCTGTAACCAATAAACTAGAAAATACTGTTGTTATGACTCTTGGAGTTATGTTTACAACAGCTCTTTCGAGTTTTGTCATTTCACTTATTAGAAAACTTATTCCATCACGAATACGAATGATGGTAGAAACACTGATTATTGCAACTTTTGTAATTATTGTAGATATCGTACTTAAAGCATTTATGCCGGATATTTGGAAGCAGCTTGGACCCTATGTAGGTTTGATCATCACGAACTGTATCATCATGGGCAGGGCTGAGGCTTTTGCATTAAACAATAAACCGGGATTGTCATTAATTGATGGATTATCTTCAGGTCTGGGTTATGCCTATGTTCTGTTGATTATAGCTTTTTTCCGGGAATTATTGGGAACCGGCTCTCTTTGGGGTGTCAAAATCCTGGGAAGCTGGTGGACTAACTGGTCTATAATGATTATGCCCCCTGGAGCATTTTTTATGCTGGCTATCTTTATCTGGATAGTCAAGGAATCATTTTTGAAGGGGGAGAGTAAATGAACAGTGCAGTATATCCTATAGCCGTATTTTTTGCTGCGGTTTTTACCAATAACATTCTTCTGACAAACTATCTTGGAATGTGCTCATTTCTCTCTGTATCAAGGGAAATTAAAACATCAGTGGGGCTTGGAATTGCAGTTACTTTTGTAATGGCTACAACAACCATACTCAACTGGCTGGCCTTTAAATTTATACTCCAGCCGTTTCAGCTTGAATACCTCAGATTTATTGTTTTTATCATAATTATTGCAGCCTTTGTACAGTTGGTAGAGATGATTATTGAGCGTATAAGTGAGGGGCTGTATGCTGCTCTTGGGATTTTTCTTCCGTTGATAACGGTAAATTGTGCCATACTGGGTGTCAGTTTATTCATGGTTATCAGGGATTATAATCTCATAACTTCATTTTTCTATGGATTGGGCAGCGGCCTTGGCTGGTTTCTGGCAATCATGGCGATGGCTGGAATAAGACAAAAACTTGCCCGTGCAAAAGTACCTCCGGGACTTGAAGGTGCCGGGATAACTTTGATAATTGCCGGGATGATGGCGCTTGCCTTCATGGGATTCTCAGGCATGATTAATATAACTTAGAGAGGAGGGAATAATGCTGATATCATTACTAATCAGTGTAGGGATAATCTCTGCTGTAGCTGTATTTCTTTCCCTGCTCATGGTGATTGCAGATGCTACAATCGGGAATTATGGTAACGTACAGATAAACGTTAATAGCGGAACAAAGGAACTGACGGTTCCCGGTGGTCAACCGCTTCTCAGGGCTCTGACCGATGAGGGGATTTTTATACCCTCAGCCTGTGGAGGAAGAGGCTCCTGCGGACTGTGTAAAGTGAAAGTGGTAGAAGGCGGCGGGCAGATTCTCCCGACCGAACTTCCCTGGTTGTCAGAAGATGAGAAAAAAGAAAATATTCGTCTCTCCTGCCAGTTTAAGGTTAAAAATGACCTTTCAATTCAGATTCCCGAGGAACTGTTTCTTGTTAAGCAGTATAATACGGTTGTTGAGAGTATTCGGGATCTTACCCATGATATAAAAGAAGTTCGTTTAAAACTTCTGGATCCTCCGGAGATCGAAACTAAGGCTGGACAATTTGTCCAGTTCCAGGTTCCTGCTTATGAACTGACAGATGAACCGGTATACCGTGCCTATTCTATGGCCTCAGTTCCGAGTGACCATTCTCATATTGAGCTTGAAATCCGATTGGTACCCAATGGAATCTGTACTACGTATGTACATAAATACCTGAAAGAGGGTGATGAGGTTCTGGTCAATGGACCCTATGGTGATTTTTATCTCCATGAATCCGATCATGATATTATTTGTATAGCCGGCGGATCCGGAATGGCTCCGATTAAATCTATACTTCTTGATATGCAGGAGAAAAAATCTAAGCGAAATGCTACCTATTTTTTTGGTGCAAGATCAGCAAAAGATCTGTTTCTGATTGATGAGATGAAAGAACTTGAAACTAAGCTGGAAGGCTTCACTTTTGTTCCCGCTCTCAGTGAACCGGAAGAGGTTGATAACTGGACAGGTGATGTCGGTTTGATTACTGATATTGTTGCACAGCATGTTAAGGATGGATCAAACTCAGAGGCTTATCTTTGTGGAAGTCCAGGTATGATCGATGCCTGTATTAGAGTTCTTACTGAGTGCGGAGTTTCTGAAGAACGTATCTATTTTGATAAATTCTAAAAAAACCGACTTTGGAATGAGATGCAAGGCCTACTTCAATTAGTCAGAAGTTTTTGATTACTATAATCGAAAGCTTCAAAGATCAATGTAAATTGATCCAGGAGTAAAAATAGTTATGAAACAATCTATACAGTTAACTCGTATGCAGGAACAAATGAAACCTGGTGTAATAACACTTAACGGATTTTTAGGAACTGATACGCGGAATTTGATCGATATACTTATTGAGGATGATGGAATTGTGAGACGATCCGGGCGTACGCATAAAGCAATAGCTGAGAAGATGAGTTCCTATCGTGATAAAGGCAGTGAGGGACTTGGTGAATTTAGAAAAGTTGATGCTGACTTTGAGGTGCGCGTTGATTCTGTAAGAGGAAAGCTTCCTTCTCCTTTTGGCGGTCCGGGAATGTATAATAAGGTTAATACTACAGTCAGAAATTTGAAATTAGATCGGGAAGTAACTTATACCGATCTGCATATACATTTTGTAGGTGATCATGGTTTTTATGAGGGTAATGGATCTCTGTTTCGGCTAAACCCGGAAGATCTTATTATCACCCTTGAAGTTCCTGTTGAACAATAGAGGAGAAGAAGATGAAACTAGCTGATTTTCTGGCTGCAAAGTCACCTGTTCTCATTGATGGTGCAATGGGCACACAACTTGCGCTTGCAGGTTTGGAGATGGGTGGGCAAAACTGTATTCACCACCCCGAAGAGGTGCGTTCTATACATGAAAAGTATGTAAATGCCGGATGCAGTCTGCTGATTACAAACACATTAACTATGAACGGTATCACTATAGATAAACATAAGCTGGATGTTGACGTAAAAGAGGTAAATATTTCCGGAGCACGACTTGCTAAGGCTGCCGTAACATCTGATCAGTTTGTTCTGGGTGATATCAGCTCTACCGGTCAGCTTCTTGAGCCCTACGGGGATTATACCGAAGAGCAGTTTTATGCAACGTTTAAAGAGCAGGCAGAATATCTTCTTGTAGGTGGTGTCGACGGCTTTCTGATTGAAACCATGATGGATGCGCGAGAAGCCCTCTGTGCACTGCGTGCATGCAGAGATGTATCATCATTACCTGTTTTAGTGACACTCTCTTTCCAGACTACAAATCAAGGCGGACGGACACTTATGGGGAACTCTGCTAAAGAGGCTGCTATAGCACTGGCGGAAGCCGGGGCAGCTGCAATCGGCGCAAACTGCGGAGATCTTGATCCGCATGAAACTGCCGTAATTGTTGGCATAATGCGCGAATGGGTGGATATCCCATTAATTGCCCAGCCAAATGCAGGAAAACCTCAGCTTGTTGACGGAGAAACTCTCTATGATATGAGTCCGAAAGATTTTGCCGAAGGTATTGCAGAATGTATAGAGGCAGGAGCAACGATAGTCGGCGGATGCTGTGGAACTTCACCTGAACACATTCGACTTGTTGCTGAGATGCTCGCAGAAAAGAGATGAATTATATCATACGGAAGGATAGAGTAAAACTATTTAATTAATCAGAAATAAAGCATTCTTAAAAAATAATTATATATCTATTACGTTTGAAATGAATACAGAATTAATATTCTCTGAAGCTGTGTTTCTAACTGTTGTATCTTAAAGAATTTTTGGTTATACTCGAACCGCTGATTATCTAAGAAAGAGTTTTGCGATTGCTGTAAATAATATTTTAGCATAAGAAATATCAAGAAACTTGTTGTAGCCATTTCCGGAATTATAGATTTTGTAAATGGTTTAGGGTTAAATACATTCAATCTGTATTAATACTTCTGACCCGAAAATAATCACAAATTAATACAATTCATGGAGTGTTTTCATTATGAGTAACAAAAAAATGGTTACTATTGACGGGAATACCGCGGCCGCACACGTAGCATATGCTTTCAGTGAAGTAGCAGCGATATATCCTATCACCCCGTCTTCCCCGATGGGTGAGTATACCGATTCCTGGGCAAGTACCGGAAAACTGAATGTTTTCGGAAAAAAGGTTGATGTAATTGAGATGCAGTCAGAAGCGGGTGCAGCGGGTGCCGTACACGGAGCTTTAAGTGGTGGCGCATTGACCACAACCTATACTGCTTCACAGGGGCTTCTTCTCATGATTCCGAATATGCATAAAATTGCCGGTGAAATGCTGCCGACAGTTTTTCACGTTTCGGCCCGATCTCTTGCAGCACAGTCATTATCAATCTTTGGTGATCATTCAGATGTTATGTCTACCAGAAATACCGGGTTTGCAATGACCGCAGCGTCATCAATCCAGGAAACAATGGATATGGCTCTTGTAGCACATCTTTCAACACTTAAAACCCAGGTTCCTTTCCTGAGCTTTTTTGACGGTTTCAGAACATCACATGAAATCCAGAAGGTTGAAGAGATCGCTTTTGATGATATTCAGGGTCTGATTGAACCAAAATATATTGAACGGTTCAGAGACCGTGGAATGCGGCCGGAAAAACCGGTTGTAAAAGTTTCCGCTCAGAACCCTGATGTATATTTCCAGGGCCGTGAATCTATTAATAACTATTACGATGCTGTTCCTGCGATTGTTCAGGATTATATGAACAAAGTTGCAGAATTGACCGGTCGAAGCTATCACCTATTTGACTATGTGGGTGATCCTGAAGCGGAAAAAATTATTATAGCAATGGGTTCTTCCTGCGATACTATTGAGAGAGCAGTATCATATATGAATGCCCGCGGCAAAAAAGTCGGAGCTATCAAAGTACGGCTTTATCGACCCTTCTCAGTAAAAGATTTTGTTGATGCAATTCCTGCAACAGTAAAGAAAATTGCAGTTCTTGACAGAACCAAAGAACCAGGATCAATTGGTGAACCTCTTTTCCTTGATACTGTAGCAGCACTTGCAGCTTCAGGTCGTGGAGATGTTAAGGTTATCGGTGGTCGATATGGATTATCAAGTAAGGAATTTACTCCTTCACATGTAAAAGCTGTATTTGATCATGTTGATGGTAAAGGGTTCCATGATTTTACTGTTGGAATTAATGATGATGTAAGTTTTAAATCAATTACGGTAAACGAAGAGATCAATGTAGATCCGGAAGATGTGATTTCCTGCATGTTCTGGGGGCTTGGATCTGACGGTACCGTTGGTGCAAATAAAAACTCTATCAAGATTATCGGTGAAAATACTGATATGAATGCACAGGCTTACTTTGTGTATGACTCAAAAAAATCCGGTGGGGTAACAACCTCTCACCTGCGATTTGGAAAGAGTTCGGTAAATATGCCATGGCTTATTGAACAGGCTGATTTTGTTGCTTGTCACAATCCGGCATATATTGGTCGGTATGATATGCTTGGTCCTTTGAAAGAGGGCGGCGTATTCTTCCTGAACTCAGAAATTGATTCAGCAGAAGTTTTTGATCACCTTACAAGAGCTGATCAGCAGCTGTTGATTGACCGGAAAATTAGATTTTATAACATTAATGCAGTAAAAATTGCCGAAGAAGTCGGTTTGGGAGCTGCAAGAATTAATACAGTCATGCAGGCTGCATTCTTTAAGATTTCCGGAGTGCTTCCTGAAGATCAGGCAATTGCGCTTGTAAAGAGTGCCATTAAGAAAACTTTCAGCAGAAAAGGTGAAGATATTATTAATATGAACTGGGCTGCAGTAGATGCTGCATCCGCAGCTCTTGAGGAAGTGAAAATTCCTGCATCTATTGAGCGTTCATATATGCCTCCTAAACTGATTGCAGCTGACGCAGATGCTTTTGCAAAAGCTATTATCGAACCTATAATGCACATGAAAGGTGATGATATTCCTGTTTCCAGCATGTCCTTTGACGGTGTTCTTCCATTAGGAACAGCTAAACTGGAAAAACGTGGTGTTGCACCAAGAGTACCGAAATGGGTACAGGACGTATGTATTCAATGTAACCAGTGTGTACAGTCTTGTCCTCATGCGGCAATTCGTGCGAAACAAATCGATCCGAAAGATATGGAAGCAGCTCCTGAAGGATTTGATGTTCTTAAATCAAATACCAAGAATGATCGCGAACTGCAGTTCAGAATTCAGGTCTATACCGAAGATTGTCAGGGTTGCGGTGTATGTGTAGAGACTTGCCCTGCTAAGGTTAAGGCTCTTGTCTTTACAACTCTTGATTTGGAGAGAGAAGATGGACAGGTTGAGAAGGCTGCATATTTTGATGCACTCGAAGACAATGTTCTTGATGGAATCTCAGAAACCACTCTAAAAGGAATGCAGTTTAAGAAACCTCTGTTTGAGTTCTCAGGTGCCTGTGCAGGATGTGGTGAGACTCCATATGTGAAACTTATGACTCAGATTTGCGGTGAAAGAATTGTTGCAGCAAATGCGACAGGTTGTTCATCAATATATGGCGGAACCTTTCCAACCATTCCGTATTGTACCAGAGAAGATGGACGAGGTCCGGCATGGGGTAACTCATTATTCGAAGATAATGCAGAGTATGGTTTTGGTATGAGATTGGCTATAGACAGTAACCGTACCCTGTTACGGGCAAAGGTTGACCGAATTCTGGAAATGGGAACTACTCCTGAACTTACAGAGGTTCTTAATGCAAGTATTGAACTTTGGGACGATACAACTGAAGCCGGTATTCAGGCGCAGAATAATGTTGTCGCTGCACTTATGTCAGCAGCAGCTTCTGCATCAGGTGAGGCTAAAGATATTCTGGCTAAAATTGCAGAGTTGAAAGACTACTTTATTGATAAGAGTGTCTGGATTATTGGTGGTGATGGATGGGCGTATGATATCGGATACTCCGGTGTTGACCATGTTGTTGCTTCCGGCCGTGATGTAAATATTCTTGTACTTGATACCGAGGTTTATTCGAATACTGGTGGTCAGGCTTCAAAAGCAACACCTATCGGTGCTGTTGCCAAGTTTGCAAATGCCGGAATGACCCTTCCCAAGAAAAATATGGGATTTATGTGTATGAGCTATGGCCATGCATATGTAGCTTCAATTGCAATAGGTGCTAACAGAAACCATGCACAAAAAGCTATGCTGGAAGCGGTAAACTATAAAGGACCCTCTATCATTTTTGCATACTCACCATGTATTAACCACGGTATTGATATGAGTAAATCTCAGCTTGAACAGAAACTTGCAGTTGAAGCCGGTTACTGGCCTCTTTACAGATTTAACCCTGAAGCCGAAGAGGGAAAGAAATTTTCCTGGGATACGAAAGAACCAAAAAGCGATTATGTTGAATTCATCAAGACTGAACGTCGTTATACTGCTCTTTACAAAACTAATCCTGAACATGCAGATGAACTGTTTGAGAAAGCAGCTATTGATGCAAAGAAGAGAATGAAGTTTTATAAAGACATGGGCGAAATTATGTAACATGATTCTGCGTTTTCTATAAAATGCACAAAGCCCTGCTTGTAATGAGCAGGGCTTTTCCTTTAGTGCGAAAGCTTATTTTTTAACAGTTGAGGCTCTTTCAAAAATACTTATTTTTGATAAATCCAAATCTTTGATTTGGATCAAGCTACCTATTAGTGAAGTTTTCTGAAGTCGTGTAATTACTTTTTACATAACAAGTTAAAACATTTTTCAGAAAACTTCAAATCTATGTATTCATAGATCCAGGCAACATTATCTAGAAAATCGAATTAAATCATAGATTTAATTTTAGATTTTTGAAATTGCCTCAGTTTCTTATGATTTGAATATGGTGAATAATAGAGAAATTCGCATCTGACAGACGCTTGTGTGTAAAAAAAAATACTGAAAAGCAGTTTTTGGGGGGCTGCTTTTAAGAAGTACTGCTTGTCAGACACGAACTCTATTTGGATAGAAAGTGAAAAGTGAGTAATCACTCACACTTCAAATCCTGTATAAGAACCTATTACTTACCGAGTGTTATGTCAAGACGGCTGGTTACCCCCAGTTTTTAAGCATCTCTTTAACCGAACGATCCATCTCTTTCATGAATTCGCTGGTATGTTTTCTTATATAGTAATATTGACCTAAATTTTCCACACCAGGGCACGTGTTGTATCTTTTTTGTTTCTTATTCTTTTCATCCATTTCATGATACATTGCGGAAAACTCATCAGCATTTTTTCGATGATATGTATCAGTGTGAAATATATCATCAGCACTGCATCGGGGAACTTTTCCGGGAGCGGGTTTCTTCTTAGGATAACCAAAACAGACTAACGTTATGGGAAGAGTATGTTTAGGGAGATTAAGTGTCTCTGCTACTGATTCGTAGTTTTCCAGAATATCTCCAACGTAACAGGAGCCTATTCCCAGAGACTCGGCAGCAACTACCGCAGTTTGTGCGGCTATGAGGGCGTCACACAGACTAATAAAGAGATCACCAGTTACAGGAGTTCGATGTGGTATACCTTGTTCAATTCCCAGATCTACCGCTCCGGAACTTATGAAATAATCAGCCCATTTCTGGTAATCGGCTACGAAGACCCATACCAACGGAGCTTTGGAAATCATTGACTGATTATCGCAGAGCAGCGCCAGCCTATCCTTCTTGTCCTGATCCTTTACTTCTATCACGGAATAGAGCATCATGTTGCCGGCTGTAGGAGCTCGAAGAGTTGCCTGTTTTATCTGCTGTATATGATCCTGATCAATGGGTTTGTTTTGGTACGCCCGGACAGAGCCTCTTTCAGCTAATAGTCGTAAAGTTTCATTCATTTTATATCCCTCAGTAAGTTCTATTCAGTCTACGGTGTTTTTCTGTATGGGGGAGAATGCCCTCCGGATAAAATCCATAGTGTGTTCTACAATTTTCTCATCATCGGTAAAAATATCATCACCAACAAATACTTTCATACGTTCTTTATAGTATTCTGAAGCATAAGAGAACTGCAGTGACATAAACAGATTATCAAGATGAAATGCAAAAATTCCTGCATGAATATCAGGATCAATACATCCTGCTTTTTGCCCCTCTTTAATCATCAAAGAGTAGCAGTTTGTAGAAACAGATTCCATCTGATAGGTCAGTTTAGTGACAAGTTCTTTGTTTCCCTCTGTGGTTATCTCATTGTAGAGATTGATCATGACAGATTGTTCACGGGAATGTACCTGAATAATACGCAGGAGAGTCTCTGCCTTTTTATAAAAATTACCCTTTTCACGCATTACTGTATCGAGAGTTTCTGTAAGCAAAGTGACACTTTGGGCACAGACAGTGAGGAAAAGGTTCTCTTTTGTGGAAAAATACTTATAGATTGAGCCTATACTTACGCCTGCTTTTTTTGCAATCACATTTACATTTGCTGCAGAGTAACCCATGGCTGCAAATTCAATAGAGGCAGCATTAAGTACGGAGTATTTTTTTTCATCTGATATATTATCAAAAACTGGTGTATGGTATTTCATATTCATATTACTACGTATAGTATATGAGACAACGGGTTTTTACAATATTTACTGGATGTTCAGATGGGTAATAATTTGGGGAGAGAATCTATGGAAAAATCATTTAAGGTGTACAAATATCGCTGGGTGGTACTTGCGGCATATATGTTTTTAGCTATTGTGTCACAAGTTCAATGGTTGACCCATGCTCCTATAGCACGAGCTGCTGAAGTGTTTTATGCCGGCCAGTTTAATCCTGAGTCACTGTTCAATATTGATTTTATTGCCATGTCCTATATGCTGGTGTTCCTGGTAATGTGCATCCCGGCTTCTTATATTATTGATACCTTCGGTATAAAAATCGGTCTTGGGATTGGTGCTTTTCTGATGGCTGCGTTTAGTCTGATTAAGGGGTTTTATGGATCTAACTTTACCATAGTAGTTATAGCACAGATCGGTTTAGCAGCAGCCCAGCCGTTTATTATAAATGCCGTTACTGCGGTTACCGTCCGTTGGTTTCCGCTTCGCGAGAGGGGAATGGCCGCAGGATTCTCTGCATTGGCTCAGTATTTGGGGATAATTGCAGCAATGGCAATTACACCGCTTCTTGTAGTGAATGCACCGGAACTGGCGGATTATGGGAAGGGTATAGATACAATGCTGTTATGGTACGGTATTATTACTGCGATTGTCTCAGTTGCTGCATTTATTCTGATCAGAGAAAAGCCGGCAACTTCTCCTTCACCCGAAGAGTATAAGCATACAAAGTTTTTTGAGGGATTTAAATATATATTTAAAAACAGAAGCATGGTAATAACACTTCTGCTCTTTTTTATCGGGTTGGGTCTTTTTAATACGGTAAGCTCTATGGTTGATTCCATTGCAGGGTATATTGGCGTATCAGACTCTGACGGTCTTATCGGTGTACTTATGCTGGTCGGAGGGGTTATTGGGGCAGTAGTACTGCCGATACTTTCGGATAAGTTTAGAAAGCGAAAGATCTTTCTCGTTATTTGTATTGTGGGAATGCTTCCGGGAATTGCAGGCTTAACCTATGCCGGAGTAATTACTTCAGGACCAGAGGCAGCTTATGCGGTAGCATTGATCTCCTCTTTTATTCTTGGTTTTTTTGTGATGAGTGCCGGCCCGGTCGGGTTTCAGTATGCAGCAGAAATCAGCTATCCGGCACCTGAATCCTCATCGCAGGGAATGCTGTTGTTTGCCGGACAGATTACGGGTCTCGTTTTTACTGCAGCAATGAGTATTAAAGATAATATGTACCTCAATTTAGTTATGAATATATTTGTAGTACTTGCTCTGATTGCCGTTGTTCTGGTATTTTTTCTAAAAGAGTCTCCAATGATTATTACTGAAGATGATAAAGTACGGGGAGAAGCCGAAAAGCCTGATAGTAACTAGTACACTGTACAACTTAACTCTTCGCATACAGGAGGATATATGCTATAATTTACCCATCACATTAACGGGAGTAAATCATGGCACCAAGATACAAAGTAACTCTAACAAAAGAGGAGCGGGGTGAATTGGAAACGATTACCAAAAAGGGGAAACGAGCAGCAC
>Ga0307988_1000797_pt1 | contig 20117 bp, 16 predicted proteins | sample EllFjometagen183_FD_203166 | JGI IMG/M metagenome (GOLD analysis project Ga0307988, IMG submission 203166) | Marine microbial communities from Ellis Fjord, Antarctic Ocean - #183 | ecosystem: Environmental > Aquatic > Marine > Unclassified | place: Southern Ocean | collected 2014-10-08 | reverse complement strand
AACGAGTTTTACAGCATCAAGTTTAAACTGTTTTGAATATTGCTTTCTCTTTTTTGACATTTCTCACCTCCTAAGATTACTGATAAAGTATCCTTAACAAGGTGTCTATACTATCTATACCACTTCAGAGTTCGATTCTCCTGAATCAATCACTAATCCAATCATACCTTCTGTTCGTTTTGATGTAGGTGCGACTGTTTTTGTTAAATTTCGTAAGAACTCATTTCTTGCTGTTAATCAAGCCCTCAGTGCCCTTCGCACCATCGTTCTCCTGATTTAGTCATAATTCGTATTAGGAACGCTTTTAGAAATGTGTGTCGGTCATGATCATTTTGAATGTTCATAGCGATACATCCTGATATTTTCGCTGGGCATATAAATGTTCATTTGCGAGAAATATAACGAATAAGTAAATAGTTGTCGTTTTTCTAACAACAAAATTTGCTAATAAAAGGGGATGAAAATGAAATTAACAAAATTCCATAAGAGATTTTCTATCGAAGAAGATAAAGAAAGTAAAAAAGGGGAAATGAAATCCTTTGCAGGTATTCACCCGAAAGAAAACAAAATACCAAGTCAAACCTTTTATAAATTTAGGGATCATGTTCGTAATAAACAGCAACAATCCTGCACTCAAAAACCAGATCTATCTACGATAAGAGAAGTCTCGAGAATTAGAGACCATATCTATGGCAACCCGGAAGCGGAATTGTCTATTGTTGAATACCTGGATTTTGAATGTCTATATTGTAAGGATTTTAATCCTGTACCCAAACAACTCGTCCATCTTTTCGGGGGAAGCTTGAACTGGGTTTGCCGTCATTATCCTGCAATTTATAAAAACCCAGGCGCATTAATAAAAGCAGAAGCATCAGAATGTGCAAATAAACTGGGCGGTAACGACGCATTCTGGAAATATGCTGAGCTTATTTTTTCGTACCATCTAGAAAGCGGGATGATTATCCCGCGTAACCGTTTGATTCCTTTGGCAGAAAAGATTGGGTTGAGTGGGCATAGGTTCAAACATATGTTGACGAGTGGTAGATTTCAATTTCGTGTACTGGAAGATTTGATGGAAGGGACAGATATTGGAATTTGTCAAACACCTAGTAGCTTCATCATGAACAATCGAACCGGGGAATTCATTTTGGATCTTGGAGCTTTATCTCTTGGTGACTTAATGTACGATATTGGCGTATTGGAAACGAACTGAAGTCATCTCACTAAAACTTTATAATGACAAGGATTGGGTGTTGAACATCCAGTCCTCTATCCTTTTCTTGATCGCTGAATCAGAGAGTTAAGAGGACACTTGCCCATTTCGCTGCACTTTGTGGCTCGCTATTTCTTCAATTTTACAGGGCTTCCTCAGCTTCCTTTTCGCCTGGATGATGAATAAGGGTGTCATCGGCTTGAAAATCGGTTCTTTGGTATCCTGCGTATTCGTGACAATGTGTTGGCTCTGTACCGACTTTGAAGTATTCGAATCGCGCATTTTCTAATGATTCACAGTCCAGTAGACCTGAATCCGGATTAATCCGAACCATTATTAAACCTTCAGGTTCGTCAAACGGAAGAACTGGCAATTGGGCTGTTGCGTGCTTCATGAAATCAAGCCAGATGGGCGCTGCTGCCCTCGATCCGGTTTCGTTCTCCCCTAATCTACGCTGATTGTCGTCAAAACCGACATGCACGCCAGTAATCAGCTGAGGGATATATCCGACATACCAGGCATCAACATAGTTGTCAGTCGTTCCCGTCTTTCCTGCATTCGGGCGACCAAGAGCTTTAGCCCTCCACCCCGAACCTTTTTGTACAACATCCACCAAAATATCAGTCATCAAGAAAGCAGTCTCGGAAGAAATGACAGGTATTTTAATGGGGTCCTCAGAACGTTCTAGAACATGCCCTTGAATGTCTATTACTTTCAAGATGAAAGTCGGATGAACCAGGTTTCCACCATTAGCAAATATAGCGTATGTTTTAACAAGTTCCGCAAGGGAAAGTGACGCCGAACCAAGTGCTATGGTTAAATCATCATCAGGCAACTCGGCCGTAATTCCCATTTTTCGCGCACGACGAATAATGGCTTTTGTTCCCAATTCCTTGGCCAATCTGATCGTTGGTATATTTTTGCTGTGTACCAACGCCTCCCTCAAAGAGAGCTTTCCCTGGTAATTATTCAGGTAGTTATTTGGTTTGTACGTCCCGTCAACGCCGTCTACAAATGGAGTATCGTCTAACAAGCTGGCAGGTGTGAAAGAACTATCCAATGCAAGAGAGTAAACGATAGGCTTGAATGTAGACCCCGCCTGCCGTTTGCTTTGAATGGCACGATTAAATTCGCTTAATCGAAAGTCATATCCGCCCGACATAGCCAAAACATGACCGGAATTTGGGTCCATCACGAATATAGCCCCATTAGCCAGCGGTTTTTGGACTAAATTTAGCTCAAACTCACGCATCTCCTCATCATAGTCTACTATCTTCAGCTCAATGACATCACCAGTCTTTAGCACATCATTCAAATTGTTAAGCTTGGTCTTCCAGGTGAGCTCATGATGATAATCCACCGGGCGGGCCCAATCAGCCGATTTAAGCAATAATCTGCCTTGAATGTCATTGCCCAGGTTAATTTTTGCTTTTTTTTGCGCAACCTGTTCCACAACACCTAAAACAGAACTGCCAATAACATAATGGTTTTTTAGGGTAACTTGATCTATTTTTTCTTTGAGGATCTCCTTGGTTGGGTGATTTTCCTGGTGTACCAGGTATTTGTCGTTATCCCATCCCATTTCATTGATAATGTCTTTTAGTAAGTTGCTTTTCGGCCCTCTGTATCCCTGACGCTTATCATGCTCAAGAATCCCCCTTCGTAAAGCGCTATCCGCATAAATCTGCATTTTTAGATCCATAGTGGTATAGACCTTCAGCCCCCCTCGATAAAGAAGATTTTGCCCATATTTATCGTGAACATATTGGCGGATATATTCAGCAAAGTACGAAGTCTCATTATCATCATCATGCTGCTTCCTCAATCTCAACTTAACCGGTAAAATACTGGTTTGTTTTCTTTGCATATCAGAAATATATCCCAATTCTGCCATCTTCTTCAGCACCAGGTTTCTTTTTCGGGTTGCCCTATCTATGCTTGCCGTTGGGGCCAATTTTGAAGGCGCTTGCGGTAATCCCACCAATAAAGCTGATTCAGCTAGATTCAATTCTGTTACATGCTTATTGAAATACCCAAGAGCAGCAGCTTCAATCCCATAACAACCATGCCCGAAATAGGCTTTGTTTAAATATAACTCTAATATCCGGTTCTTTGATAAACGCTTTTCCATTTTCAAAGACAGGAGTATTTCCCTTATTTTTCGGATAACACGCTTTTCAGGAGTTAAGAGAAACATTTTGGCTGTTTGTTGGGTCAACGTGCTGGCTCCCTGAACAAATTCGCCCCTTAAAACATCAATAATCAAAACATTAAAAATACGATAGAGATCGATACCATGGTGTTGATAAAAGCGGTTATCCTCTATTGCCACCAAAGCTTTCACCAGCACGTCTGGAACGTCTTCAATCGAAACCAGTTCTCTTTGTTTAATATAAAACTCAGTGATCAGATTGCTGTTTCTATCATAGATTTTGGTAGGAAGATCGTATTGAGGGGTGATCAATTTATCCAGAGAAGGCAGGTTTTGAGATAAGTAGTACAAAACCCCCGTTAAGCAGGTGACACCTATCAGCAGTATATACGCACAGCTGGCTACATATATTTTTATTCTACGGAAAAGGTTGATTTGAGAAAACAAGTTCATCTGAATATGCAGCGTGACAAATGTTAAAGCGGTACTTCAATAAACCAGGCAAGACTTACCTGACACTGAAGAGCGGGCTTAAATAGAATTCATTTCATACCGATTACTCTATTGGCAACGTTTAACCTTTCGATTCCACTCGCTGCCCAGAAAGCACCTTTGTTACATCTACTTAAAAATTGCCTGGATGGCCTGCGGACTGTGCGAGAAGGTTTTTAAGTGGATAGGAGAGGTTCCATGATTGCGAATATTTACAAAATCATACAATTGAGGATTTTTGAGCGTAATATACTGCACCCCATTCAGCTGAAAATCTTGCGGTCTTTTTACCTTTTGGCTGTGTGTAATGGAATAACCCACAGGATTTAAGGACGAAACTTTGAAAAAATAGGGCTCCGAATGAGATTCTCGTATGTTTAGCCGAATAGTTTGAGAAGGAAGAATCGTGTGTTGTTGGTTCCAGCCAACCCTATCTTCGGCTGTTCGCAAAGGAATATCATACACTATCAATCTTTCTTTAGATAAGGGTGGTTCAACTGTTCCCTTCTGCCATAATAATACGCCAATACACAAAACAACCACCGTCCCCATAATTGAAAATGCAGGTCTAAATCTACCCGAAAATAAAAGCCCGTTCCTCAGTTTCTGAACAAAGGAAGCGAAATTATCATAGAAAGTGTTACGTTTTTTCTTTTTCGAGATCGCTTTATGGATGGATTGTCTAAAATCCGGACTTGGAGAAAACGTTTGATAGTGAGTTCTTAAATCGGACATGGAACTCTCCAGGGCAGACAATTGACTCATCTGGTCTCTACAGTTCACGCATGTTGCGATATGCTCATATAGCTGAACCGTTTCAGAACGATTCAGATCTCCATCAATATTTCTGCTGATTAGAAATGTAATGTCATCACAGGTCAGGATGACTTTTCTTTCTTCCACCATGATAAGGGCTTTGGTTTTCTTGAATCTGAATGAGCTGATTTCTATCTCTGCTAACTTAGTAACCCAATATCTCAAAAAAGTTCATAAACGGGCTACGGTTTTTGTTCGAGTGCAATATTTTTTAAAATTTGACGTGCTCGAAAGACTTTGCTGCGTACAGTACCAATGGGAATGTCCATCACTTCTGCGACCTCTTCATAAGAGAGTCCTTCCAGTGAAACCAACACGATGGTTTCCTTTAGATCGGAAGGGAGCTGGTCCAGTAAGTACTTGATTTGAAGGGTTTGTTCCAGTCGCTCTAATGGTGAGGTTTCTTTAGATTGTTTCTCTAACAGAAATTCTGCTGAATCATGCTTATATCGTCGTTCAGGTGCCCGGTTTAAATAATTCCTTACTTTATTCATCGCAATTCCATAAATCCAGGTTGAAAATTTCGAACCTCTATGAAATTGCGCCAGATTTTCATAAACACTGATAAAAGTATCCTGTGCTAAATCTTCGGCTGTTTCAAATGGAACATGCTTTAAGATGAAACAGTAGATTCGGTTTTGATATTGCGCAACAAGTTCATCAAATGACCTTAGATCACCACTTAAAACATTCTGAATCAGTTCGTGATCATTGGTCGACTTAACCACAGGCCTGTTGTTATTTGTATTTGTATGAGAAACAACCATGAATATTTATCGGTATACAAAAGTCGTTAAGGAATTTCAATCCGGTTTTTGAGTAGTGGCTCTTTATTAATTTGTGCAAGGCAACTTTGCCATGAAGAGTGATAATAACTTTGCGGGTAGCAAATCTTGAGGTTAATAACACGTTCACTCAATCAATATTTGACCTGCTTGAAAGGAGTTATGAGCCGTGTTGAAAAGGCTACCTGTTCAGCAGTTCTGAGAAAGTTTATCCTCTTCGCCAGGTTTCAGGCATTAAAAGTACTAAAACAGTCAATATTTCAAGGCATCCCATTACCATATCTGCAGACAATATCCATTTCGTAAAAGAACCCAAATGGGAGTAATTTGAAGCCGAGCCAACTCTACCAAAACCAGGTCCAACATTACCTATGCTTGCCACAACGCTGCCAATTGCGGTTTGAAAATTATCTGCCTGAAATGAAACCAGCAAGATAGAAAGGGCCATAACAGTGAAGTATGCAAAGGAAAAGCTGAAGATTCCGAATAATACAGAATCTTCCAGGGGAGTCTTTTTTATCTTTATCGCCCTGACTCTTAAAGGTTGTAACAATATTTGCAACTCTGAACGTAAAAACTTATAGAGCAAAACAACCCGGGCAACCTTCATTCCACCACTTGTACTTCCGGCACAACCACCTACTATCATCAAAAATAACAATCTTTAATCCGTAACTGCTTATTAGAGCTGGGAATCAGGATCAAAATGGTCCCGATAAAGAGAGAAATGGCAATTGAAAGCAAAAAGGTGATTTTTAAATACCAAATCTTCGACCTCTTTTGTTTCGACCTATAGCTGCGTTTTATATTGTATCGGGACAAGATCACACGAATAAGTTTTCAGTTGATGGTATCATCTCTATGTTCTTCAGATAAATCTGCAGGTATCATGGCCGTCGGTAATAAGACCGTGATAGTGGTTCCTTTGTAAATTTCGCTCTCTACCGAAATATTTCCACCATGTTTTTTTATAATGCTCTGGGAAACTGAAAGCCCAAGTCCAGTTCCTTTGCCTTCGGGTTTGGTTGTGAAAAAAGGGTCAAAAATAGAAGACAACTTTTCTTCGGGTATCCCTGTCCCTGTATCAGCAAAATTAGTGGTAACATAATCACGGTTTTTTGAAATTTGTATCGAAATAGTCAGAGAGCCTTTTTTTTGCATGGCATCCAGGGCATTCAAAATGATGTTTAAGAATACCTGAATGAGCTGTTGTCGGTCGCCTAAAACATGAGGTAACGTATCGGAAGGTGTAAAATTAACCTTTATTTTCGATAGTACTATCTGGTTGCCGGCCAGTCTCAAAGTTTCCCTGATCACTCCCTGGAGATCCACAGATACAGATTCGATTTCGCTTTCTCTGGCATAATCAAGCAAATTTCTGATAATACGCTGTGCTCTGTCTGATTCGTTTACAAGATCATTCAGCATATCAAAGCGCTCTTTATCTTGCAGATCTTCATAGTCCTCTTTAAACATTGAGGCTGTCAGGACAATATTGTTCAATGGATTATTCAATTCATGAGCAATCCCGGCTGTCAGTGTTCCAATTGCTCTGAGTTTATGGGATTGAACCAACGCCTCTTCACGGTGAGCTAATTGTTGCATCATGTGGTTCATCGCTATCGCCAAACTTGTGAATTCGTCATTGTACTTGCGTTGTGGTAAGAGGGGTGTAAAATCCCCACCTGATATACGTTCGGTGGCCGCCATCATGCGTTTCATTGGCCAGAGAATCTGGCGGACCATAAATACGGCAAGATAGGTGATTAAAAATATGAGCATAACCAGGAAAAAAATGGGGATCCGCTTGGAGACCGTCAGCAGAGAATCGACAGTATTACGTTCTTGAGCTACCAGCTCTTTTGCCATGATTACCATGTCAGACCCATGTTCACGCAGTTCAACCTCAGTCCTGTTTTTCAGGCCATCAGATAATTTGCTTTTCAGGCTGATTAACAACTCCTCATAGCGGGACAGGTGATCCTGAATTCTTCCGAATTCTTTCTCCCCTAACACGGCTAAAAAATTATGGTTTCCCTTCTTTAGAATTTGCTTTGCTTCATGAACATGATTCAACGCATCATCCAGGTTGGTGTGATACAAGAAATAGTTTTTTTCAAATCTCCTTGCTTGTTGAATCTCAAAACTATAGATATCGCTGGATTGTAAGAAGTATAGTTTTTTTTCAATTTCAGAGGTTATATAGATTGATACAAATGCAATTCCAAAACTTAAAACAAGCCAAAGGATAAATCCCAGGGTCAAGCGGGTCATAATTGAAAATGCGGGTCTATTTTTCAATAGTTTTTGTGCCTGCTCTGAAAATTCTGATTTGGTCGATTGATTGATAGGTTGTTGAGATGTCATCTTCTTTTAATAAAAGGTTTCAAAATAACCAAATTTACAGTGACTTAAAGTGCTTTTATACCCTTTTCTCAATAAAGACCACACAAAATTAGGACAGGACTTCAGACAGATTGTGCAATTTAATTTGTAGTGTTAGCGTTAAGTAGTTTTCAGCAACGATTATGCCGAAATTACCGTTTTAATTTTTATTTGCTGATGTCCCGATTTTGATGGTCACTTGGTAATCAGGCTGCTAGTAGCGCTTTAACTTAAATTTTAAGAACTGTGAAAACAACAAAAGGCAAGATGTCCGGCAAAAAAATAACAGTAATGATCGTCGATGACGAAGATATTGCGTTAAAAGCGCTTACTCGGATACTTCGCTCTGAAGGATACGATGTTGAAGCAGTCAGTGCAGGAAAAGAAGCCATAACCCTGATTAACTCCAGACAATTTGACTTAATATTGACTGATCTTTTTATTGATGAAATCGACGGGTTGGACATCCTTGCGGCGGCAAAAAACCGCAACCCTGAAACAGCGGTTATACTCCTGACAGGGCATGGATCAATTGATTCTGCCATAGAAGCGACCAAGAAAGACGCTTTTCATTACCTTCAAAAACCGATAAGACCGGATGAGGTCCGGCACATCGTCAAACGGGCCGTTGAAAACATAGAGCTGGTTGCCAGAATCAAGGAGCTGGAGTCTCAAAATAGTCCGGAAATTGAATCTATTATTGGCAACAGCCCGAAATTGGTGGCAATTAAAAAGTTGATTCAAAGAATTCAGGATTCTGAATCAAATGTCTTGATTACGGGTGAATCTGGAACAGGCAAGGAGCTTGTGGCCCAGGCAATTCACGAACTTAGCCCAAAAAAGAAGGGAAAATTCCTTGCCTTTAATTGTGCCTCTTTTACCGAAGATCTGCTGGCCAATGAGCTGTTTGGGCATGAAAAGGATGCCTTTACGGGAGCGACAAAAAGTAGGGCAGGTCTGTTTGAAAGCGCAAACGGAGGAACGGTTTTTCTGGATGAGGTGGGTGACATGCCGATGACAATGCAGGTGAAACTCTTAAGGGTCATACAGGAAAGAGAGGTGATCAGGGTGGGAGGAAATAGCCCGATTCCCATTGATGTCAGAATAATTTCCGCAACAAACCAGGATCTAAAAGAGCAGTGCTTAAAAGGGTATTTTCGGCAAGATCTTTTTTTTCGACTTAATGTTATTTATATCCGAATGCCAAGCCTTAATGAACGTAGTGAGGATATACCCCTACTTGCCTCACACTTTTTGAGACGTTATTCGAAAAAAATAGACAAAAAAATCACCGGGTTCACAGATGAAGTCGTTGGGTTGTTGTCGAGTTACCAGTATCCTGGAAACATCAGGGAGCTTGAAAACATCATTGAGCATGCTGTTTCCATGACCCAGGGTGAAACGATTACGAATGAGAGTCTCCCCAAAGATATGATGGACTACGATCTCTTTTTGTTTCAAAATCAGACGAATGGCTTTAAAACCCTTGAAGAGCTCGAAAAAGAGTATATCAGATGGATTCTCGATCAGGTTGAAAACAAAAAAACAGAGGCATCCAAAATCCTGGGTATTGACAGGGTCTCACTTTACAGGAAACTCAAAAGATTTGAATTTGACAATTGATGTTATGTTGCAAAAAGAAACAAGTGAAGTTACTTTTTGCAACACCTACACAAATTCAACAAAATAAAGACCTACATTAGTATTTTACAATTCCCGCGTTGCATTATGCAACGGGAAGCCACAAATTAATACCCCCTCTCCGTTCCTTTTATCAACCCCCTCAGCACTTTCCCTTTTTGGCACCTTACTTGCGAGTGAGCAGTTAAATTCTAATTGAGTGTGAAAATGTTGCTCAGGATTTAATTGGCATTTTAATGGGGCAACTTAAGTAGACATGTCTTTTTATAAACGAAGGTGGATAAAACAACGTCAGTGAAATGGATTCTTCTTGTTATGGAAGATGACGCATTCCGCTCGGAGAGCATTTCCTACGCAGTGAACCTTGCTAAAAGGATGGATTGTTCAATCTCAGTTTTGATGCTGGCAGAAAATTCTGAATCAAAAAATGGACACCGCGAAGGTAAAGAAGAAACCATTGAACTCATTCTCACCTTGATAAAAGCCGAAGGTGTTGCCGTTCAGGGGATATCCAGACATGGTGATAAGGCATCTGGACTGTTAAAACACCTCGCATCCTACCCTTCATTTGAAGCGATTATCTGGGGGGGGATAGAAAAAATTTCGTCAAAGCATCAAAAGAAAAATTCCGATCATTGGCTGGCGAAAATACAATCGACCATTCGATGCCCTATCGTTAGCCCAACCAAAAAATACCAGGATCAAAGAGAAACTTAAATAAAGGAGTATCAGAAAAATGCAAATCATTTGTATATCCCGGGGGAGTCATGGGTATGGTAGTGAACTGGCTGAAAAGCTTTCTAAAATAGTTGGATTTTCAACTATCAGCCGTGAACAGATAACCGATAAGGCAACTGAATATGGCATTCCAGTTGGTAAACTTGAAATGCAGATTGTCGGAAGGCGCCCACTGAGTGAGGAGATGTCAATCTTAGCTGACATGTACAAGGCCTTTTCAACGGCCTACACCTGCGAAAGGGCATTGAAAGAGAATATCATTTACCACGGTAGAACCGGGCATCTGACACTGCCTGGTTTGACGAATGTTCTGCGAATACGTGCCATTGCAGAGCAGGAATACCGGATAAAACTTGTCATGGAACGACTAAACATCACGCGTGAAAAAGCAAAGGATTTTATTTTTCACATCGACGAGGACATCCGGAAGTGGGCCAACGCTTTGTATAATTCTGACCTGAATGATCCTTCCAAATACGATCTGATTTTAAACGCAGCCAATTTATCCACCGAGAATGCCGCCAGGGCGTTAGCCAGCTTTGTTCAACTTCCGGAATTTCAGGAAACCGCTGCGACAAACCAGGCCCTTAAAGATTTGCTGCTTTCAGCAAATTGCCGCTTGGCCATCGGTTCCGATGATAGGAGCCGGGGCGTAAAAGTTGGGATACAGGCTGACAAAGGAAATGTATCTGTTACTTACATGCCAAGACAATTTGAAGAGGCGAAAGCGATACCTGATGTACTGAAATCAATTGAAGGCATTAAAACCCTTGTCTGCACTGTCGCTACAACAAATGTTCTGTATATGGCGGAAAAATTCGATCCTGCCGATGAACGCTTTTTGAGTCTTACTGAGATTGCGAAAAAATGGAATGCGGCTGTAGAGATTGTGCGAATAGCTGATGAGAATGAAGAGCCGCCTGTATCATTGCTGGGGGCACAACTGTCAACTGCGACCTCAACCAATGGTGAAACGGGCGGTATTCTTGATGACTCAGATAGTGAGGGGTCTGGGAATGAGCAGGGTTTTGGTGTTACCGAAACGGTTGATCAGTTGATTCAGATAGGTCTTGCCGGAGGTTCTCGGACCATTTACGGCGGACCAGACGCCTTGTTAAGGTCACTGTCTAAAACAGAACAGTACAGCCTGGTTGCTGTAGGTGATGTATTTTCAATGAAAGGTGCTGCGGCACAAAGGATGAAACGGGAAATGCTAAGCAAACTCAAAGACAAGTTCAGGGTTCCGGTCATCGGTACAGAAGACCTTAAGGCCAGGTATCTTTTTGGACCAAAACAGCTCTTCAGTATGATTGGATTCGCCGTATTGTTCGCATTAATCTATCTAGCTGTTTTCAGTTTTCAAGAGCCGATATTGACTTTTGTTTCAAAAGGGCACTTTGAAGGTACGCTGTTCGAAAAAACAATTGCTGCTTTAGGGGTGTTGGTTAGTATCCCCATTGTTGCTTTCAGTATTGGCGGGTTTTATGGGAATTTTTTAAAAATGTTGAAAGTGGAGTGATTTTTGGAATACACGTTTGAAGCGACGACAGTGGCAAATAACATATGAACGAATAGTCAGCATGTTAATGCAATAATAGGGGATTTACTATGCCGGGAATTTTAGGTGAAATGTTTGTGCAGATGACGGTACCAATAGCTCTGCAAATTATTCTTTTAGGCTTTATCGGTGGAATATTAAGCGGTTTTATCGGGTCAGGGGGGGCTTTCTTCATGACGCCTGGAATGATGAATCTTGGTATCATGGGGCCTGTTGCAGTTGCCAGTAATATTACTCATAAATTTGGAAAGGCCATGGTTGGTTCAAAAAAACATGGCGAGATGGGAAATGTTGATAAAAAGCTAGCTTTTTTCATGCTCTTTACCGCTTTTGTGGGGATCAGGATTGCAGTTGAAGTAATGAAAGCCCTGTTTAATGTCCAGGGGAGTCACGGTGAGGGAGGAGGTGCCGCAGCGGATTTGTATATCAGTATTATATTTGCGGTTATACTGCTGTTTGTGGCTATCTCCATGCTGGCGGATCTCATCAAATCCAAATCAAGTGAAGAAACAGGACCTTCTACCCGAATTGTTGAATTTATCAGCAAGCTAAAGCTACACCCGTTGATCTATTTCCCAGTGGCGGATGTTTATGTTTCGTTGTGGGTTATCCTGATTTGTGGTCTAGCCACTGGTTATCTTGCAGGGACGATTGGTGTCGGTGGTTTTATCGGAGTCCCTGCCATGATTTATGTCTTTGGCGTTCCAGCAGCTGTTGCTGCCGGGAGTGAACTCTATCTTGCCATGTGGATGGGGGCTTGGGGCGCTTTAAATTATGCGTTTGAAGGCATGGTGGATATTAGATGCACATTACTGCTTTATGGTGGATCACTTTTGGGAATATACATAGGTGCCTATGGAACCAAGGTTGTAAAAGAGAGTGTCATCCGTTTGACAACAGGTCTTATCATCCTGCTTTGTGTCTTAAGTCGGATTGTCGCTATTCCAGCTTATCTGCAGATGCTTGGATACACGGACATGGACGCATCATATAACGAGTACTTTAATCTAGCCAGCAAGAGCCTGCTGTTTGTCAGTGGGATCAGCGGTGCACTGATCATTATGTTCTTTGTTCAGAAGGCGTATTTTCAAAGGCAAAAACTGGAGGCAAGCCTGAGTTTAGCAGAGACGCCGAGCAGTACCTGACTATTTAACCCTAGCAGTTTAAAAATAAAAAACCCACAGTATGCTCGCCTGCTATCTTGTGCGGGAATAAGATAGCGGCTCAACATTTAATTTTTAGCAACGATAATAGCAAGGTGTCTATGGGAACGCAAAAATTAAGAATAATGGTGATTGATGATGAGAATATCGTTGGTAAACGTCTGAAACCCGCTCTCGAAAAAACAGGTGATACGGTTGAGACGTTTCTGGATGGAGAGAAAGCACTGGCACGCTTTGATGAAGAGCCTTTTGATGTGGTTGTAACCGATATTAGAATGGAGAATATAGACGGGATTGAAATTCTCGAACATATTCTTAAAAAATCATTTCAAACCAAGGTCATCATGATTACCGGCTATGCAACAGTTGAAACCGCTAGAGAAGCACTTGTCAAAGGTGCTTTCGATTTTATTGCAAAACCCTTTAAGCCTGCTGATTTGAGAGCGATTATCAAACGAGCGGCAGAAGAGCTGCGAAAATAGTTGTGATTCAGCTCGAGAACCATCTGAATTTCCATAGAAGCTGGATAAATGAGGAAATTCGCTGACAGGAGAGCGTAAGCAGATCTTTTGTAATACAGTAGTGAGAATCATCCCGAGGAGAGGCCATCCCCACCAGGAAACATGGACGCCGGGTGGGACAGGAATAACATGGATAGGACGTTATGCTAACGAAACTATTTCCTTTTATTAATTGGTTTAAAGACTATTCGTTGCGTAAGCTCAAGCTGGATATAGTCGCCGGTCTGACTGTTGCTTTGGTTTTGATTCCCCAATCAATGGCTTATGCGCAATTGGCAGGATTGCCAGCCTATTATGGCTTATATGCGGCTTTTTTACCGCCAATGATTGGTTCGTTGTTCGGCTCTAGCCGGCAACTGGCAACCGGACCCGTTGCGATCGTATCCATAATGACCGCAGTCACCTTAGAACCCCTGGCGACAGCAGGATCTCAAGAATTTATTCAATACGCGATCTTATTGGCATTAACGGTAGGGGTTTTTCAATTTTTAATGGGTGTTGTTCGCTTGGGCCTGCTGGTTGAATTACTCTCGCACCCGGTGATTGGCGGGTTTACAGTTGCTGCAGCTATCATTATCAGTACCTCACAGCTTTCCAAACTGTTTGGCGTATATGTTGACAAAACACCGCATAAATATGAAGAAATTTTTAATGTCATCATGGCGGCTATTGACTATACCCATTGGCCTACGCTGTTGATCGGACTTCTAGCTATTGTCATTCAAATCGGATTGAAACGCTACGATCCGCGGATTCCAAATGTGTTGGTGGCTGTGTTCATAACAGTCATATTATCCTGGTCCCTTGATTTTGAAAACAATGAACAGGTCCCGATTGAAAATATCAAAACCCCGATGGTTCAAAGGCATATCACAGATTTTAATAGTATTTTAGATGAGATAAATCTACTAAATCAGCAGCGTGCCGTTATCAGTAGAGAAATCATTGATTTAGAAAAATCAAATCCGGCTTCAGTCAAACTACTTGAATTAAAGCACCAGATTGACCTGATAACGTTTAATTCAGACAACCTGAAAAATGAGGCCCACTTTAATCGGAAGAAAATACGCTCCTTCTTATTCTCCAAAACCATTGATAAAAACAACAGCAACAGTTTGTTTTACCTTCGAAGTACCATTCCCGACAGAATTAAAACCGATGACCTTCAGTGGCGTATCAAGATTGGCAATAAACAGCTGACTGAAAGTAGTTTGTTACTAACTGGAGGTGGGGCCGTCGTTGGAATAATTCCGGAAGGGTTACCCAGCATGGCAGTCCCGAAAATAGATCTGGCAACTATCTTAAGATTACTCCCCTACGCTGTCGTTATCTCACTATTGGGATTTATGGAAGCGATTGCCATTGCCAAAGCCATGGCAGCCAAAACAGGGCAAAAAATTGACACCAATCAGGAGCTGCGAGGCCAGGGATTAGCGAACATTATTGGCGCACTTGGGCAGAGTTATCCCGTCTCGGGGTCTTTTTCAAGGTCTTCAGTGAATCTTCAAAATGGTGGGGTTTCCGGGTTGTCAAATGTTATCAGTTCCCTGATGGTCGTTATTGTTCTGCTTTTTTTCACGCCATTACTCTATCATTTACCCCAGTCTGTGTTGGCATCCGTCATTATGCTGGCAGTCTTTGGACTCATTCGGTTTGAACCTTTTATTCATGCCTGGCGGGTTAGCAGAACAGATGGCATTATAGCCGTGATTACGTTTGCAGGTACCCTTTATTTTGCGCCCAACCTGGAAGAAGGTATTTTAATTGGTGTAACACTTACCCTGGGCGCTTTTTTATATAAAAGCATGCGACCCAAAGTCGTAACGCTTTCGCTTAATAGAGACAATTTGCTCAAAAACGCAAAAGAGCAGGGACTTAAAGAATGTAAATACATATCGGTTATTCGGTTTGATGGTCGGCTGTTTTTTACAAATGCCAACCATTTGGATGAGATGATTTCAAAAATAAAGACTGAAAATAAAGAGCTAAAACATATTCTAATTATTGGCAGCAGCATTAACGATCTGGATGCTTCAGGTGAGGAAATGCTGGCAAATATCATTGATAAAACACGTAATGAAAACGTTGGTTTTTCACTCTGCGGGTTAAAAGAAAATGTTACCGCAGCGCTGAAAAGATCCCATCTACTGGAAAAAATCGGAGAAGAACATATCTATTCCAGGGCAAAAGATGCAATAGAAGCCATTTTTCTTCAAACCCATGAAGATACCCCAGGGGCTAGGCAATCGTGCCCGCTGATGACCTATATACCAGTTGATGGATAAATAGTTTGAACAATAATGGGGCTAAATGATCGCATTTTGACAGTTTGCAACAAACATAGCGTGTGCAACCGATACGGTTCTAAAAGCTGAATAATGGAGGGGTTGATGGCGATTATTACAATATCAAGAGGCAGTTATAGTCGAGGGAAAGAGTTAGCGGAAAAATTGGCTGCAAAACTCAACTATAAGTGTGTTTCCCGAGAAGTGTTACTTGGGACATGTGGGCAATATGACGTTCCTGAAATCAAACTGACCAAGGCCATTCGCAACGCTCCCTCCTTCCTGAAACAGTTTTCAGGAGGAAAAGAACACTACATAAAACGCATCCGCGCAACCCTCCTGGACTATGCACAAAATGACAATATCGTTTACCACGGACTAGCCGGTCAATTCCTTCTAAAGGATATTCCAAATGTTCTGAAGGTTTGCCTGATGGCTGATATGAATTACCGCATCAATCGTGTTGTTGTCGAAAACAAGTCTTCATATTCAAATGCCAGGAGTTTTCTTAAAAAAATTGATGATGAACGAATAAAATGGGGGCAACGTCTTTATGGAATAAATACATATGATCCTACTCTTTTTGACCTGGTGATTCACCTTAGCACTCTAACAGTTGATGATGCGGTTGAGATCATCCAAAGTACCGCTAAATTGTCTTGCTTTCAGGCAACAGCAGAATCTCAAAAGATGCTTGAACACCAGACAATAAAAGCCCAGATTGTCGCCCTACTGGATGAACACCCCAATGCAAAAATCCTTGTTGAAGAAGGAAACATTTACATCGGAATAAAAGCGCCACTAAATCAGAAAGATAGAATTATCAGGGGAGTCACTGAAACAGTCGAAAGAATCAAGGGGGTCAAGAAGGTTGAGGTTGCATTGGAAACAGAGAGCTAGTGAAACCTTGTGAATAGAGAAGATCTATTGCGGTGTTAGTTGTTAAAGATTTTTATCATGTAGTAAGGGTCGGCTCAAAAGTTACTTGGGTTTCTGTCTGCAAAATGTCCAGTTTTTATAGGACTTTTGCGGACAGATTATGCCAAGTTATTTTTGTACGATCCCTAAGTGCAATGGAAGTAATGAGCAAAGGAGGAGAATATGTCAATTATAACAATCGCAGGCAGTACATTTTGTAACAGTAGCGAAATTGCTGAAAAGTTGGCGGAGAAACTGGAGTATGAGTTTGTTGACAGAAAAATCCTGTTCGAAGCGGCAGAATATTTTGATATTCCAGAAGAGGATCTGTCTCACGCGCTGGATGGTTCTCCACCTTTTTTTAACCGTTTTACATATGGACGAGAGAAATGTCTCAGCTATATAAGTTATGCGCTGCTTAAACACTTGCAAAAGGATAATGTTGTGTACCATGGACTGGCTGGGGCCCTTATTTTGAAAGGAGTCCCGCATGTTCTGAAAGTAAGAATAGTCTCTCATATGAAAGATAGGATCGATAGAGTCTTAAAAAGTGACAATATTTCAGAAAATAAAGCACGGCAACTTCTGGAAAAAAATGATGAAAAAGAGAAAAGATGGAGTAAAAGTCAATTTAATATCGACATCTCACGGACAAGGAATTACGACCTGGTACTACATTTAGATAAAATGAGTATTGATAATGCCGTTAATGTCATATTGGAAGCCTCTAAAAGGATCTGTTTTCAAAAAACTGACTATTCAAGTGAGATTTTTAATGATCGTCTAAAAGCAGCAAAAATCCAATCCATTTTAATTAGAAGATTCCCAGACATTCATGTAAACAGCAAAAACGGGAAAATCACTATCCGGCACAAGAGCGTCTTTGGGCAGGGTGACTATATGGAAAAGCAAATTTTGGCATATCTGGAACAAATCCCGGAGTATAAAATTACTGACATTGATGTTTCATCAATAATGAACCTCAAATAAAACATTTGCGTGATAATATCGGGGGGGTAAACTCCGCCCAGATATTTGGACAGATTTTATGAGATCAGTTAATCCTACGAGGTCCGCCATTCTTGAGACCATTTTAAATGTTAAAATCAGATTGAATTTCTTGCTAAGACCACTGTTCGATTGTTATACGCCTGCGCATGACAGGTGTCGGTGACTATTACAAAACTTGTATTCGATTCTGGATGCGACCTTGTCAGGGGGACAGTTTCAGAATGAAGATACAGCAGCACATTCACGAGTAAGGAAGAAATATGGGTCGCAAATCTGGAAAAGAGGAAAAAACCATAGCAGAGACAATATGAATCAATATAGTCCGACTACTAAACCCTATTCCACAGAAGATGCTGATCGTGCCTTTAAAGATCGTCCTTTAATAAGCATTCGGCGGCGCATTATTTTCAGCTACCTCAGTTTGTTTCTTTTTGTGTGCCTTATGGGTGCGATCCTATTCTTTTTTATTTCAGTTTTTGAGGAAAAACAAATATTTTTAGAAAATACAACCAATATCAGTTTTGAATTGCAGAAAGCACGGCGTTATGAGAAGAATTTTTTCCTGCATGGTACGAATCTCAGCGATGCCTTGAATCAGATATCAACAGTCTATAGTCTGGTGTTGGTCAGCAAGCAGGAACTTGTCTCATTTATCGGACGGGATGATTTTTCTATCATGCTGGAAAGTCTGGAAAAATATGATGAGTTGCTGAATCAGCTGCTGCGTTCCGTTCCTCATACCGGAGGTGCTTACAAAGATCTGATGACGCGTCTGGAACCTCAAATCAGAAAATACCGGATCAGGATTCAATCCACCGTTAATGCTGCAATTGAGAAAGAGCGCTCGGGGATCCACAATCTAATATCCTCTACAAAGATCGGTATATTTGTTTTTCTCGGATTCTTTTTGGTTCTGACCACCTACCTGATCAATATGTTAACCCAGCATATTATCATGCCCATTAACCGTTTGATTGAAGACATGCGGCGAATTGCCGAGGGGGATTTTTCTCCGATAGCCCCTCGTAAAAAATACCGTGACGAATTTACAATTCTCGTAATGGCCATGAATAGAATGACCGAGGAGATCCATGTTCGACAGGAACAATTGGTTCAGACCCGAAAAATGGCAGCGATCGGGAACCTGACAGCTGGAATCGCCCACGAGCTGAACAATCCGTTGAATAATATCAGCCTCATTACAGAAAGCCTTCTGGATGATTCAGAAGACTATGGCAGAGAAGAATGCGATAAAATGCTCAATAGCATCTTTGAGCAAGTGGAGCGGGCCAGCAGTACGGTCAAAAATCTATTGGATTTTACCAGGAAAGACCAACCCTCGTTCAGTTCTCTTTCTATATCTGAAATTATCTCCTCCACCCTTTCGTTGTTGGGAAACGAAATTGAATTGAACGATATCATTGTTGAATTGAAAGTTGATAAGAATCTACCGCCAACCTATGGCAATCATCGTGACTTGCAGCAGGTATTTCTAAATCTAATTATGAATGCCATACATGCCATGCCTGACGGGGGAACCTTAATTATTAAGGCAGAGCTTGATCAAAACAAATCGCTGAAAATAAATATTGTGGATTCCGGCACAGGAATTCCTGCTGAAAACCTTCATCAGATCTTTGAACCATTTTTTACGACAAAAGAGGTCGGTAAGGGAACAGGGTTAGGTCTGTCGGTCAGCTACGGCATTGTTAAAAACCATCAAGGGGAAATCGATGTTTTCAGTCAAATCGGAAATGGAACGACCTTTTCCGTCACCCTTCCGACAAGCATCGAGCCCAAGCACTAATAACGTCTGTTTTCTCATTCAGTGAATGGAATTGGTTTAAATGGATTATTAAGGAGGCTATAAGTGAAAAAACAATATGAAATCATGGTTCTGGACGATGAAGAGATCGTTTGTGAGAATCTTGAAAAATATTTCAAAAAAAAGGACTTTATTGTTGAAGCATTTACCGAAAGTCAGAAAGCTCTGGATCGATTAAAAGAAAAGAAATTCGATGTGGTCATCACAGACTTGAAAATGGCCGGTCCGGATGGCATCGATGTGCTTGTTTATTTGAAAAGCCAGGATACTGATACCCAGGTGATTATCATAACCGGATATGCAGATATGGAAAGCAGGTTGGCTGCCGAATACAAGAACGCTTTTAGTTATCTCCTGAAACCGTTCAAAATGGACGAACTGGAACGTCTTGTCATGAAAGCTGCCAAAAAATCCCGTTAAACGGATTTATTATTGGATCGGGTCATTTGCCCGCATGCTTGCTAAATCGCTGATTTTGTATATGTGGTCACTAGTGTCCATTCTTTTTATTAAATAAAATTAGTCTATTAGCAGCATTACAGAGTGGGTTTTGGGAGTAGTAAAAGTCAATAGACTGTTTTGTTAGACTTTTAAGTTTTACCCACTATCTATAA
>Ga0307988_1000796_pt1 | contig 20168 bp, 17 predicted proteins | sample EllFjometagen183_FD_203166 | JGI IMG/M metagenome (GOLD analysis project Ga0307988, IMG submission 203166) | Marine microbial communities from Ellis Fjord, Antarctic Ocean - #183 | ecosystem: Environmental > Aquatic > Marine > Unclassified | place: Southern Ocean | collected 2014-10-08 | reverse complement strand
TCAATAACTCTTTCTGTAAATCTTTTTCCCCTGGCATTATTTCTTACCTTTTTTTTTCTTAACAAGTACGCCGGACATCCCCGAACTTAAAGAACCCTTTTTATTATTGAGCAGTACTTTTATTTCGAAAGTTCTGCTTCCTGGGTCAATAACTCCAGAAATTTTACAAATCTTACCTTGATGATTTGTTTTAGTTTCATCAACTTTAATCTCCATCAACTGACCGAGTTTTATCTTATTTTTTTCATTAGATGGTAAATGCATCACCGCGAGAAGTTGATTGTCATCAATGATCTTCATCAAAGGCTGTCCGGTACGGACATATTCATATTCATTCACAAGTCTTTCAACAAGACGCCCGTCAAAAGGAGCTTTTACATCACATAAAACAAGTTCACGTTTAGCAACAATATGGCTGGCTTTCGCAGATAAATATTTGGCTTCGGCAACTTCAGCATCAAGCACGGCTTTATCCATTTCAGTCTGTCCAAGCATACCTTTTGCAAATACTTCTTTAGCTCGTTTTGCATTTTTCTGTGAGAATGACAAAACAGCTTTAGCTTCTTTCAAGCTGGCTCCAATTTTAAGTAAACGCTGCTTGTAAACAGTTTTATCCAACTGCGCCATAATTTTTCCAGTCGGGAACTTTTCACCCTCGTAGAAATGGTATTTCATCACTCTGGAGTCCGCCAGAGCGGGGATCACAGCCTGGCGGAATGGAAAGATAACGACTTTGACCGGCATTTCGTATTGGTCATCGGCTCGCATATTAAGTGTAATTCCAAAAACGACAATCAACAAGAGCAGTTTTTTAAAGCATGAAATGAATGACATATTTTTTCCCGTAACTTAATAATTTCAAAATTAATAGCTCAATATACTACTTAATATAATAATCTGCAATTAATAAAGTAAAAAAATACTATCTCGCCGAATTCTTTTCCCTTTTTCTTTTGAAATTTAATTGAATAATCAACTAAAAGTATTTATTGTTTTTAAGCAATTTAAATTTTAGAAGGAAATCATAAATGTTTTACTGGCTGTCTGAACTTAAAGAATACTGGAGTGCCTTACGTCTTTTTGAATACGTTACTTTTCGCGCTGGCGGCGCTGCTTTTACCGCAATGCTCCTGACGATGTTCCTAAGTCCTCTGACGATTCGACTTCTGAAAAAATTTAACGCTACCGCTCCTTGCCGTTTTCAGGGTCTTATGGATGAAAAATTTATTGACCGGGCAAAAGACAAAACTCCAAGCATGGGCGGTTTGTTGATTGTTTTTGCAATAGCTATATCATCATTATTATGGAACCGGCTTGATAATAATATTCCATTTATTTTGCTTGTTTCGATGTTAGCTTTCGCCGCACTTGGCTTCGTGGATGATTTTGCTAAAGCCGCTTACGGCAATCGTGACGGGCTACCTGGGAAATTTAAATTACTTTTTCAATTCTTGATTGCCGCCGGGATGATCTCGTGGTTAAACCATGTTCCTGAAACAAAACATTTATTACAAGAGCTTTATGTTCCCTTTTACAAAGGATCATTATGGAGTTCTCCATGGGTGATGTTATTCAGTTCTATTGTCGTGGTCGGCGCTTCCAACGCCGTGAATTTAACTGATGGCAAGGACGGACTAGCTACGGGCTGTTCAATTCTCTGTGCCGCTGTTTTCGCAATTTTCGCTTATTTTTCAGGACATGTTAAATTCGCGGAATACCTGCATGTTCCATTCATGCCCGGCATTAGTGAAGCGGTGGTTTTTGCATCTGCTTTGTCAGGTGCCTGCCTTGGTTTCTTGTGGTTTAATTGTTATCCTGCCTCTATGTTTATGGGCGATACCGGTAGCTTAGCTTTAGGCGGGACCATCGGCTTGATCGCGGTATTAGTACGTCAAGAACTACTCTTGGCCATAGTCGGCGGAGTATTCGTGCTTGAAGCTGTATCAGTTATCATTCAGGTAACTAGTTTTAAGCTCACTGGCAAACGAGTATTCTTATGCACCCCGATCCATCATCATTTTGAACAGAAAGGCTGGACAGAAACCCAAATTGTAGTACGTTTCTGGATTCTGGCGAGTATTTTTGCCCTGATAGCATTAGGCACTTTGAAACTGCGTTAACATTTTTTATTTTTTATAAAATTTTATATTTTTTTTGGAAAAAACGTGTTTTCTATCTTTTTATCTGCTATATTTATAATGATAGTATATGTCTTATTTATGAAATTAATATACGGAATGTCCTATGAAAAAGTTTTTTATCTTTATATTTTTACTCGCTGTTCTGCAATTAAATGCCAAAATAAAAGTAGAAAAAATCTATCTTAAAAAAGAATTTGCAGGTTACCTTATAAGCAACAATTTTTTAAAGACCGTTTTGATAACACCAAACAGATTAGAATCAAGTAATTATGCTGTTGATGTTATTCGCGGTGGCTGGTTTAAAAATATTACCTTAAAAAACTCTGGCGAGCTTTTGGGTAAAGGAATTACTCCTAATGGAGCTATCCGTTACGGGCTTGCTCAAGTATTCGAACCCCTCATCGAGGTCCCTAAAGGGCAAAAAGAATTAGTTTTGCCAGGTGTCGGACGTGGGATAATTGACGCAAAGGCAAACTTAAAGATAACAGAATTTTTTCCTTGGAGGTCAACTGTCTCCAATATAGGTGAAAAGAAAGAAAAAGTACTAATTTCATTCATGCAGGATACCGACAGTAAAAAGAAGGCTCTCAATTACAAAATGCGCATAGACTGCATTTTTTCGGAAACATCTTTAGTAGAAATCAAAGGGATATTTTTAAATTTAAGCGACAAGACTTTGAAGGCAAGAGTCAGTCCCACCGCAATATTCAACAATTCAAATCCTGAATTAAAGCCTTGGATTGTTGTTCCTTATCAACAATCACGCACCATTGGTAAAAAACGAATCAATTATATTGACTGTGAACCTATTGCAATAGAAGACTTTCGTGATTATTACGAATTTACCAACACCCGCCTGTCTAAGGCAAAACGCTGGATTGCAGTAGGTGGATTAGAAAATCAAGGAATATTCGCTTTCATCTCGAAAATCGTATTTGAAAAAGTTGTCTTCTGGAAAAATGATACTTGCTTTTCGATTTTCCCCTACGTCAAACTTGAAGCCAAACCCAAAAAGCGTGTTGAATGGAATTGGAAACTTTTTGTTGGTCGCGGCATGAACACAATCAATAATGTTAGCGAAAAAGGTCTTTTCGGTTTAAAACTCAAGAAATACTCGCGTGGTAAACGCTATAAATGTGAAATGCAGTTCCTGCCTATTCATTCAAGTAAAGGAATGGTTATGGATATCCTTTTGAAAGCTTCACGCGGATCAATACTTTTAACCAAGAGTTACGAAACCTTTAAAGTATCTCCTCTTAACCCTGAAACTATTATTATGAAATTACCCAAAAAGGTTCGTGCTAATAAACGCTACAAATTAAAAGTAGATATGTTTGAAGATGACAATTCTCTTCTTTCTATGGAACAATGGATATTCCCTGAATAAGTTCAGGGAAAAGATTATTTATTTTTTACAGAATTGAGTCTGTAATTAGTAAGGATACCACACTGCCGCCGTGCTCTAGCCCAGCTTCCGTTGCCTATTTTTTTCATACCAGCAGCAAGCAAGTATTGATAATTTTCGCGCATATTGGTATAAGAAAGATTTTCTTTTTTGCGGAAAAGAGCAAGTATTTCTTTTTTAATTTCTTCTTCACTCATACTGCGCCGCAAACGAACGTCTTCATATTTAAGCCCGGCACTTTTAAGAGCATGTCCCCAGTTTTTAAAGCGCTTTATCGATGCCATATACAAAGCTTTATAGTTGTTTTGAGCATATTGTGAATACAATGGCTCTTTATCTTTGGCCAGTTTGCGGATTTCATCGAGTACAGCCTGTTTTGTCCAGGTTTTGTATTTACGGATTGTATTGTAATCAATTCCACATGATTCTATTGCCTCTCCCCAAGAACCAAAGGTTCGTTCAGCGGCGGCATATACATCTGGGTAAGTTGTAGCGTAGTAATAAGAGTTAAGAGCTTCTTTTCCTTGACGTTCAAGAATGTGATTTTGAATCATTTCCTCATACCAAATTTTTTTAAACATATTCTTTCTACCTTAATATAAAATTTAGATCTTCATTAAAAAACGAATTATAATATACCCTAACAACAAGATTAAATTTTTCAAGTTTAAAATCAAAGTTTACACATAAAAAATTCTTTTGGAGTATAAAGATCATAATTAGAAAAGCATTGGCTGGAATGAATCATCATCAACTTTTTTATTATTTTCTTTTACTTTTGTCTGATTAGGTTTTCTGGATGACTTTGTTTTTTTATCTTCAGTAACTCCGAAAAATTCACTTTTTTTGTCACTTCCGGTGGAGTATTTGGTCGCTTTGTCTTTATTATGATGCATAGCTAAAACAACATCTCCATCTTTTGACATTGCCGAGTTCTCAAGGTTTTCAAGAATTTCTTTAGCGCGATTGATAATTGAATCAGGCAAACCTGCCAGTTTAGCAACATGAATACCATAGCTCTTATCAGTACCGCCCGGCACTATTTGACGAAGAAAAATGATCTTATCTCCATATTCTTTGACCGCTATGTTATAATTTTTCACACCGCGTCTGGTCAATGCCATTTCGGTTAATTCATGATAATGTGTCGCAAACTGTGTCCGAGCCTGACTACCTGGAGTATCATGCAAAAATTCAGCCACTGCCCAGGCTATACTCAAACCATCAAAAGTACTTGTCCCGCGACCAATTTCGTCAAGAATCACTAAGCTTTTGCTAGTTGCATGATTCAAAATATTTGCCGTCTCCACCATTTCCACCATAAAAGTACTTTGTCCGCGTGAAATATCATCCGCTGCACCAACTCTGGTGAAAATACGGTCAACCAAACCGATACAAGCACGATCTGCCGGGATAAATGAACCTATTTGCGCCATCAAAACCAGCATTGCGGTCTGTCTGATATAAGTGGATTTACCAGCCATATTCGGCCCGGTAATAATCATTATACGGTTTTCATCTCCATCAAGCAAAGTATCATTAGGCACAAAGCGTTCGCCTTGCATGACAGCATCAAGGACAGGATGGCGTCCACCTTCAATTATCAAAGTTTCATCTTCTTTTATGCGCGGACGAGTATATGAATAAACTCTAGCGCATTCAGCCAGTGCACAGATAACATCTATATTTGCCAGAGCCACTGCGCTCTCCTGAATCTTCTCTGTGAAATCAAGAACAAAACTGCGTAATTGTTGAAAGATTTGATATTCCAGAGCTTTTGATTTATCTTCAGCTCCAAGAATTTTACTTTCAACCTCTTTAAGTTCTGGCGTGATAAAGCGTTCAGCGTTGACCAAAGTTTGTTTACGTATAAAATCTTCTGGAACCATATCCAGATTTGATCTACTGATCTCAATATAATAACCGAATACTTTGTTGTATTTAACCTTAAGATTCTTAATACCACTGCGTTCCTGCTCTTTTTTCTGGATATTAGTCAACCAGTTTTTTCCCTCTGTCGAAGCACTGCGCAACTCATCAAGTTCAGGGTTAAATCCCGTGCGGATTATATCCCCGTCAGTCAAAGTTACTGGAGGTTCTTCAGCTAATGTATTAAGAATACGCTCCGTCAAATCCGGTGAATCATGGAGGCTTGCCTGCAATTCATCAAGCAGAACCGTATCGAAATTCTCCAGCAAAGTTTTTACCGGCGGAATCATGCTAAGACCATTTGCCAGAGCAAGCGTATCCCGTGCATTAGCGGTACCGATATTCAAGCGTGCAATAATCCGTTCAAGGTCACGTATCGCGCCGATAGTTTCACGTAGCTCAGCCAAAGTCAGCGGGTCATCTCGTAAAGCTTCGACAGCATCAAGTCTGGCTGTAATCTTGTCTTTGTCAAATAGTGGACGCAATATCCAATCCCGAAGCAAACGCCCGCCCATTGAAGTTGAAGTTTTATCCAGAACCCCGAGAAGTGTGTTAGCTTTATCATTACCGAACATTGTATCAACCAGTTCAAGATTACGCTGAGAAATAGCATCAAGTTCAAGATAGGAACTATCGTTATATACTGAAAGTTTTTTGATATGATTGGCATCCTGACGAAGATTTTCGACCGCGTAATGCAGTACCGCTCCGGCCGCACAGACAACAGCATGCAGACCGCGACAGCCAAAACCATCAAGCGAAGCCACTTTCAATTGTCGTTTTAGCAGTTCTTCGGCGACATCAAAAGAAAATATCCAATCATCAAGCGGAGTCCATGTAAAAGATCTGTCAGTAATTGGGAAATTGTCATCTTTCTGCCACTGATCATATTCATTTTTAGGCAAAATACATTCTTTGGCTCCGAGACGACTCAATTCTGTTTCAATTTTACTAATGTCTTCAAATTCAGTTACTTTAAATTCGCCAGTACTGATATCCAGTGAAGATAATCCAATCTTATTTTTGATAGAAACAACAGCGACAAGAAAGTTATTTTTATCAGGCATCAATGCAGCGGCGTCAATGACTGTTCCGGGAGTGATAACTCTTGTGATCTGGCGTTTGACCAGACCTTTGGCAAACTTAGGATCTTCCATTTGCTCAGCAATAGCGACTTTCACTCCAGACTTGAGCAAAACAGGTAAATGTTTATCCAGGGAATGATAAGGAAATCCCGCCATCGGCACTCCGCCACGCTTGGTCAGGGTGATATTCATGATGGCGCTAGCTTTACTCGCATCATCAAAGAACATTTCATAAAAATCGCCCATTCTGAACAGCAATATAGCATCGTCGGGAATTTCACTCTTCGACTGTTGATATTGCTTCATCATTGGCGTTAATTTTATATCACTCACAAAGCCTCCAAAACTAACAATTAGGCATCAAAAGAAAACTGGAATGCGTGTTGAGCATTAACATCTTCTTTGATCTTTTCTATGAGCATTGCCGGTATTTCACTATTGGTTTTTATGACCGCCAATGATTTACCCGCTTTGACATCCTGCGGCGCGCGCAGGTCGATGATATTAACATTCTTTCCTCCAAGAATACTGGCAATTTTACCAATAACTCCAGGCTGGTCGCTATATTCAACGAAAAGATTGTATCCAGTCGGTTCGAGATAAAGTTTATCAAAGTTTTTCAGGCGTGACACCATTAAATTATTTTCTGCAATAGTCCCGCGGACACTTGCCTGCGCGACGACTTCGTCTCCAGCAAATAAATCAATGGTCATTGATTCACCATAGTGTTTTTCATCATTGACATCACGATTAAGTAATTCAATACCACGAGATTCAAGGAAACTTTCCGCATCAGCTGCATCCTGAAAAATATCAAACTCTGTGGAAATCGCCGCGGTAATTGGCGCAGTCATCCACTTGGCATACTGATTAAGCTCACCATAGAAACTTGTTTCGATGCGAGTAGGGTGCTTGTCTTTGCCTAGATAACCGCTGGCAATTGAAGTCAAGACAAATGCCAAACGCTGATATGCTTCGTCAAGTCCGTCTGGAATTCCTTTATTAACTACACAATTAGTGATACCTTGCTCAAAATAACCGACAGTTTGTTCTGCGGCACGTTTCGCGGCATTAAAATTAGCTTCTTTAGTACTGGCCCCGAGATGTGGAAGCATAATATCAGCAATATCCGCGACTGTTTTGTCTCCAGCAGCGTCTTTAGGATAAACATCATTACAGAAAATTATTTTTTTCTCTGCTTTAACGGTACGCATGTCATCTTCGTTGATAACTCCTGCACGAGCACAGTTGACCAGAGTCGCGCCGTCTTTCATTGAACGCAAAAGCTTGCAGTTGATCATACCACGGGTTTCATCATTTTCCGGAATATGTAGTGAAACATAATCTGATTTCTCAAATATTTCCTGTACAGAACAAAGCTCTACACCCATTTTTTCAGCCAAAGCCGGAGAGATCATTGGATCATAACCAAGCACCTGCATGTTGAAACCTTCCAGGCGTTTGATTAGTAAACGGCCAATATTGCCAAGCCCGACCACACCAATGCTTTTACCGGTCAGTTCAGTTCCCATGAAATTTTTCTTTTCCCATTTTCCCGCTCTAGTGGAAATATCAGCAGGAATCATATGGCGTGCTCCTGCGAGCATCAATGCGACGACTTCCTCAGCAACCGCATTAGAATTGGCGCCGGGAGTATTCATAACCGCAATATTTTTGCGACGGGCATATTTAGTATCAATTGTGTTATAACCGGCTCCGGCACGAACTACAAGTTTCAGTTTAGGAAGAGCATCAATGATTTCAGGTGTAACTTTTTCACTCCGAACAATAAGAACTTCCGTATCTTTGTGTTCAACAACTAATTCATTTAAAGAACGATCAGCATCCTGCACGACTGTATAAGATTTTTCTGCTAATAAATTTGCCGCGACAGTATCCAACTTAGTTGGAATTAAAACTTTTTTCATTTGTATTCGCTCCATTTGTATGATTTTAAAAATAAGTATTTTATAGAAAATAATATAAAATATGCGCTTTACAAATAAAAGCCGAGAAAAACAACATTTTTAAAGGAAAGAAACTTTCAGGTTGGTATAATACTATAAAATTAAAAAAAACGGCTACCCTCAAGAGAATATGCTGAACAAGGAATCTTTCCCCCTGAGAATCTTCCTCATCACAGCGTTATTCGGGGTAGCCAGTTATGCTAACTATTTTCTTTTTTTGCCTGTATATTTAATTAATGTTCCGCGTACTGTCAAAACAGTTTCAACGCCAAACATAAACAGACCATTTTTTGCTACATCAACTTTGATGTCAATCAAATCATCTGCTTCGGGATTATGTTTCAGGATATCATTAAAAGCTGCGGCAAATGTACTATCGCCAGTAGAAACAATCCAAAGCCAGCCTCTTGATGTTGATGTTCCAACAGCATTTTGTCTAAGAACTTTATACTCTTCAACGAGAGGTCGGACCGGAACATTTACAAAAACTCCACAGCCTGTATTAGTATAAATAGTTCCCGGCATAGTTCCTGTTACTGGTGTATTGATACCAGTACAACCAGATACCACTATCGTAACTGCTGCAGTTAATACTATAAGAATATAACTTCTTTTCATCTTTTTCTCCTTATTGTTTATGGGGGATTATCATATTAATTTTTGCTTTGCTTGTGCAAAACACTAAAACATCTAGTTTAAATATATGTCTAATACAAATAATTTGCAAGGATTAATTAAATGCTTTTTATAAGCTAAGTCAATTTAATTAGAGTAAATTTTATTTTCAATATTTTCTCTACGATTATATAAAGCTTTTTTTCTTTTAAAAAACTTGCAAATTTTATGTATCAGGATATATTCTACCCTTTGCATGTATCTACATGAGATACTATTCTTGTATACTTTTTACAATGAATACTGGTTTATAATAGTAAAAAACAAAAATCTTTGGAGATTTAAAAATGGCTGTACCAAAAAGAAAAACATCGAAAATGAAAAAACGCCACCGTAAAGCTGCGAATCGTTACAAAGGCGTACAAGTAAATCTTTGTCCTTCATGCGAAGCTCCTATCGTACCACATCGTGCTTGTGAAGCTTGTGGAGTGTACAAAGGCAAACAGGTTCTTACTGTAGAAAACTAATTATGAGAATTGCCGTTGACGCAATGGGGGGAGACTATGCCCCGGCTGTTGTAGTTGAAGGAATTACAGCTGCTTTATATGATTTTCCTGAATACGAATTGACCATTGTTGGTCATCTCGGTAAGCTCGCCTATTATCTGGAAAAATACGGAATAGAAGACCATCCTCGTTTGAAACAAGTTCATGCTGAACAAGTTGCAGAAATGGATGATCCTCCAACCGTAGTTTTGCGCAGAAAAAAACATTCATCAATGACAGAATGTGCCCGTTTACTGAAAGAAGGTAAAGTTGATGCTATTGTCTGTGCCGGTAATACCGGTGCCGCCGTTGCAGCGACAAAAGTAATTGCCCGTACGCTGCCCGGAGTTGATCGTCCAATGATCGCGACAAGCATGCCTGGTCTTTCTGGTCGTTTCATTCTTGGAGATTCAGGGGCGAACGTTGACTGTCGACCAATTCATTTGGCTCAATTTGCTGTAATGGCTGAAGTTTATGCAAAATATCTTTTCGGCATTGACAAACCCACTATTGGATTGCTTAGTGTTGGCGACGAAGAGACTAAAGGCAACGAATTGACCAAAGAAGTATTTCAAATCTTAAAGAAACTGCCAATTAATTTTATTGGTAATGTTGAAGGAAATAGTGTTTTTCAGAATTCTGCCGATGTTGTTGTCTGCGATGGCTTTATAGGCAATGTTTTGTTGAAAACCGCTGAAGGAATGAGTAAAACTACTCTGCTGTTAATGAAAGATCTTTTTTCTAAAAATCCTGCTCGTTTAACCGGAGCTCTATTAAGTAGAAATGCCTTTAGGGAATTGAAAGCTTTTGCTGATCCTGATGATTTTGGCGGTGCTCCTTTGCTGGGTATTAACGGTGTTTGTATTATTGCGCATGGCTCGGCTTCAGGTAAAGCTATCCGTAATGCTATTTATAAAGCAGGTGAAGCTATTAAATTTGGAATTAATGATAAGATTATTAGCAGAATTGCAGAAACTAACGCAATAATAGAAGCTATGGAAGTAAAATAAAATTATCTATTTCAGTATGGATAATTCATAACACTATGAGGAAATATATGGGTATTCAAATTTTAGGTATTGGTTCTTATGTGCCGGAAAAAATCTTAACCAATTTTGATTTGGAAAAGATGGTTGACACTTCCGACGAATGGATTAAAACCCGTACAGGTATTGAGCAAAGAAGAATTGCATCTGCCGAACAAGCTACTTCAGATTTAGCATACGAAGCATCTAAGAAGGCTCTGAAAAATTCAGGTCTTGAAGCTAAAGATATTGATGTTATTATAGTTGCCTCAATTTCTGTTGATCAGGTTTTTCCTAGCACAGCATGCATTTTACAAGAAAAACTCGGTGCCAAAGCTGCCTTTTGTTTTGACCTGGAAGCTGCCTGTTCCGGTCTTTTATACTCTTTGGAAGTTGCAAATTCACTATTGATTGCCAATACTAAATATAAAAACATCTTAGTTGTTGGAGCTGAAAAACTCTCTTCTATTGTCAACTGGGAAGATCGTAATACATGTATATTATTCGGTGATGGTGCCGGAGCAGTGATCCTGGGTAAAGATGAATCTGTAAATGAGAACTGTATTATCGGTTCGAAACTCGGAGCTGATGGTGCTTATACTGATATTTTACAAATTCCTGCTGGCGGAAGTCGTTTACCGGCAAGTGCTGAAACTATCGCAAACAAACAGCATTTCCTTACAATGTCAGGAGGCGATGTCTTTAAATTAGCAGTTAATGCTATGGTTCGTTCCTGCAAAGAAGTAATGGAAACCGCAGGTGTCACTGCTGATGATATCAAATGGCTGGTTCCTCATCAAGCTAACTACCGCATACTCAAAGCTGTCGCAAGCCGCTTAAAAATACCTGAAGACGAAGTTTATATGAACGTTAACCGTTATGGTAATACTTCAGCTGCTTCAATCGGGCTCTGCCTTGATGAAATCGCTGACGGCAAGCAAGCTCAAAAAGGTGACTATATCCTCTTAACCGCATTCGGTGGCGGACTCACTTGGGGCGCCATGCTAGTTAAGTGGTAAAGTAGACATTTTAAGATATCTAAAAAACTCGTCATTTGACGAGTTTTTTTATGGCCTATACAGCTTGACTTTTGAACTGATTAGTCTATATTATTAGCATAATCACTCACAAGATAAGAGACTAAATGAAGCTGTTTAATTTTGCTACAATACTGAAACTTAATTTTTTAATCTTACTTCTGGCTGGACTTTTTTGCATAAATGGATGCAAAAAAGAATCACCTGATGATAAAATCGAAAAACTAAAGATTATCCGCGGTGCAAAACAATGCGCACTACCTGGTAAAGCTTTCCAGAAAAAACTTATCATTGAGGTTCAAGGACCGCAACTACGAGGATTCCTAGGCGGCAAAGGAGAACGCTTACAACTATCAAAAAGGAAGGTGCTTTTTGTTTTAGCTGATAACTCTGATCTGAAACTTTCCTGTACTGAAGCGACCAGTAATATTAGCGGCGAAATTATGCTTTCTGTCACTGCCGGCAAAAAAATTGGTGATCAATACCTGAAAATTATTCCAGTAGGTGCAGAAGATAAATCCATCACTGTTCGTTTCGTGACCGGCATAAAAATCATTGGCGGAAATCAAGAAGCATATTCCAGTAATTATCTAGATAATCCAATTCAAATCAAGGCCGTTGATAGTAAGGGTAAAGGACTTAAAGGCGTTCCTGTTTATTTCACCATGACTTCAACCCCCGGAAATAAAAATAAAAGCTCTGCTAAATTAACAAAAGAATGTGCTTTGACTAACGAAGAGGGGATCGCTTCCGCCAGATTTAAAGTCGGTTCAAAAAGTGGAACTTACGGTATTGAGGCAACAGTTGCCGACCCTAATAACAACTTATTCATTCGCGGCATTCATATAAAAGCCATGGGCGTAAATGTCTTTATGGTTGTTGTCGCGGTGCTTGGCGGCTTAGCTTTATTTATTCTGGGAATGCAGATGATGAGTGACGGCTTGCAGGCTATTGCTGGTGATAATATGCGACGCCTCTTACAATTTTTTGCCAGCAATCGTATTGTCGCGATTCTCGCTGGAACTTTTGTTACCGCTGTAATTCAATCTTCAAGTGCTTGTTCTGTGATGGTGATCGGGTTTATCAACGCTGGTTTATTAAAGCTCTTTCAAGCTATTGGAATTGTCCTTGGTGCCGATATTGGAACAACTATTACTGCTCAAATTATCTCATTCAAACTTGGTGTTCTAGCCTTGCCAGCAGTTATTATCGGAGCATTCGCTATGATGCTGATCAAAGGAAAGACTGGAAAAGGCTGGGCTACAACTATACTTGGTTTCGGACTTTTATTCTTTGGTATGGGCATGATGGGCGGTGAGCTTAAAACCATTGGTACTTTCCCGACATTTATTCGTTTCTTCAGTAGTTTTGACTGCTTACCAGCCGTCGGTCAGGCAATGCCTATCGGAAGTGTCATCGGAGCTTTTGCTATCGGTGGACTTCTTACAGTAGTTATCCAAAGCAGCTCTGCTTCCATTGGTATTATCATGGCTCTGGCAGGCAGCGGATTAATTAATTTTTACACCGCTATGCCACTCATGCTTGGCGCCAATGTCGGAACAACTATTACCGCCGTCCTGGCTTCAATCCCTGCAAACCGCAGAGGAAAACAAGTTGCATTAGCTCATGTTTTAACCAAGGCTTCCGGTACTTTCTATATGCTAGCTCTGTTTTATGTAAATTGGCCCGGCACAGACACTCCGATATTTATGTACGTGGTAAACGAAATGACCAAGGGTAATGTTTTCGCAGCGATTCCGCAGAATACTATGCGACATGTCGCAAATGCACATACATTATTTAACTTTGTAAATGTTATACTCTTTATTCCTTTTATCGGCGTATTGGATAAATTATGTAATTACATAATCCCTGTTGAGGAAGAAAAGAAAGAACAGGTGACTTTCCTCGAACCCATCCTGCTTGAGACTCCAGCAGTCGCGCTGGAACAGGTTATTCAATCAATTCGTCACATGGTCAAAGAATCATGGTCAATGGTCGATAGCGCAATGAATAATCACTTCCTAAAAATCAAGATTGATGAAAAAAGAGAAGTCGAACTAGAAGCTCGTGAAGAAAAAATTGATAATCTTCAGGCAGAGATAACTGATTATCTCGTCCAACTCACGCGCCGTGAACTTAGCGACAGCCATGCAAAAGTCATTCCATTGCTCATGCATTGCACCAATGACGCGGAAAAAATAGCGGATCATACTGAAAATATTATTGCTTTAACCTATCGCCTGAAGAAGACTAAACAAGAGCTTTCGGAATCAGGTAAAGTTGAAATTGATGAACTATGGGTCTTACTCAAAGACGAAGCCGAAAATGTTATTGATTCTCTAAACAATCGTTTACCGGAAGGTGTTCAAAAAGCTTTACTGGATGAAAAACAAATCAACAAACTTGTTGACAAATTTGAAAAGAGTCATGTTTCACGACTCAGCAAAGGAAAATGTGACCCGGTTGTCGGTATTATCTTTATTGAAATGCTTGCCGAACTTGAAAAAATCGGCGACCATCTTTCAAATATCGCTGAACGTACACCGGAAATCCAAGAACATTATTTTGAAATTGGCTAAGGAGAATTTATCATGATGAAATGGAAACAATTACTATCCGCACAACGTTTAGGAAAAAACGAAGCCGCGGAGATTGTTCGAGGACGCTCTCCTTTTCAGCAAGACTTCGACCGAATTTCTTTCTCATCAGCCTTTCGGCGCTTACAGGATAAAGCTCAAGTATTTCCTCTTGCAGAAAATGATTATGTCCGCACCCGCTTGACACATAGTATGGAAGTCGCCTGTATAGGACGTTCTCTCGGAACTGGAGCAGGAGTTCATATTTGTGATAATTATGATGTTGGCGAGATTCAACCTAGTGATGTCGGCTCAATTGTCGCCGCCGCCAGCTTGGCTCATGACATCGGCAACCCTCCAATGGGACACTCCGGCGAAGAAGCTATCCGGGATTGGTTCTGCCATTCCACTATCGGAAAAGAAATGAGTTTCCAAATGACAGATAAGGAACAGGCAGACATCGTCAATTATGAGGGTAACGCTCAAGGTTTCAGAGTTTTAGCAAAGCTGGAAATGCCTGATAATATCGGTGGCATGCAGCTTACTTGCGCTACACTTGCAGCCTTTGCCAAGTACCCGGTTGAAGCAATAAATATACATAAAGAATCTGGAATCAGTGCTAAGAAATTTAATTTCTTTCAAGAAGATAAAGATTTATTTTCAAAAGTCGCAAAAAATACAGGTTTAGGTAAATTATCTAACAAAGAATATGCCTGGCATCGTCATCCTTTAGTTTTTCTAGTGGAGGCAGCAGACGATATTTCTTATCATATTGTTGATTTCGAAGACGGACATAAACTTGGAATTATTTCTTATGATGAAGTAAAAAAACTATTTATGGATGTCATCGCTAAGCCAGAACTAGAAGAAGATATTGAGGGTTTAAGCGACTCAATTCGTAAAGTTGAATTTATGCGTGCCAAAGCTATCGGCAAACTGATTGGTGAAGTCATAGAAGCATTTATCAAGAATCACGATGCAATTCTAGCTGGTAAAGTAAATCAGCCTCTCGTAGATTTAATTCCTTCCGCTGAAGCTCTAAAAATAATCCAGCAACGCAGTATCGACGATATTTATACATATCAACGCGCTGTAGAAATTGAAGCCGCTGGATTTGAGCTTACTGAAGGCTTGCTCAACACATTTGCCGCCGCTATAAACGATCATGCCAATAATGAAAACCCATCATATCGCAGCCGGAAAATGATACAGCTCATACCTGTAAAATACCGTAATATCAATCCAGAAAGTTCATATCTTCGTTTATTGAATCTCTTGGATTTTATTTCAAGTATGACAGATTCATATGCCGTAGCTCTTTACAAAAAAATTAAAGGAATCTCCCTGCCCTCTGGGAATATGTAATTAAGCGGCGATGCTCATGCAGATGATGCATAAAATCCCGGCTAAAATACCTAAGGCTTTTTTTAAACTTAATTTTTCCTTTAAAAATAATATTCCAAGTCCGCAGGTCGCGATAAAACTCATTTGCGCTAAAGGCAATACCACCGCCGCATCGCCGTGCTGCAGTGCCAAAGCCATAAAAAGTACTATTCCGCAAACTAAGAGACCGGAAATCATACCATATCTCCAACTTTTTTTGCCGAACTTCTCGCCTAAATGTTTTTCTCTGTATATAGCGTAAACAGCTCCGCCAATGATCCATAAGACTCCGTTTATCACCAGTAAAGTATTCCTGTCTGCTCCTTCCATAAAAGCGTATTTGTAGCTCAATCCCATTCCGGCACGCAATATTGCCGCGATTCCGACTAGATAAAATCCTAATTTTGCCTTATTACTGTGCCCGCCGTGTGGAGAATCCAGAAAGAACATAACAATCGCAGCAATCGCGAATGAAATTCCAAGCAATTTTATAAAAGTGACAGTTTCGCCAAGCAGTAGAAAAGCTCCAAAAGCGACAAAGACCAGATTTAAACGATAGATAGTCGAACATATTCCGGCATCATTATGACTCATTCCTTCAATCAGAAGAATATTAGCCACCACCGAAAACAGACCTGAAATAATCCCCCAGAGTAAAGTTATTTTCCAGGAACTAAGATCACAATCTAAAAATAATAAAAACGCTAAAGTCCATATTAAGCCTATTATCAGAACATAAGCTCCCCGTGATCGACTCTTGCGAGCATACAGGCGAAAGACTAAATCATTTACCGCTGTGCAAAGACAACAGCTTAAAGCAAAAATCAATGTCATAGAAAACCTTTTTTTGAATATTTGTAAACATAAAGCTTGAAATTTTTGTTGTTTGTATATATAATAAGCTAAATAAATAATTTTTCAACAATAAAGTTTACAAATACTCAAAAACAATGACTGCAATAAACAACAGAGAGCGAGTGCTTGAAGCGATAAACTGCAAGAAAAGTGACCGAATTCCGATTGATTTCTGGGCAGCTAATGAGGTGTTTGAACGCCTCGCAAAAGAACTTAATGGGCCGGACAAAGAAGGAGTTTTACAAGCCTTTGATGTTGATCTTCGCTATTTTCGTGGGCCAGGGCTTGCTTCAATAGAGCCGGACAAAAACGAAATCTCAACAGATCACTGGGGTGTAAAACGGAAATCTCACAGCGTCAAAGGTCAACGCAAAGACGGAACAGACTACTCATGGACCTATAAACATCTGCTTGAATCACCTCTGGCAGGAGCAAAAAGTATTACTGACATTGAAAATCATGTCTGGCCTGATCCCGCCAATTGGGATTATTCAGGAATCAAAGACTCATGCAAAGCTATCCGCAACAATGGGCATGCTGTGGTATTTGGCGGCGATAGACTGGATAGAACCGCTCAGCTAAAAGCAGGAATGTACCTACGCGGAACAGAACAGTTCGTAATGGATCTAATAATAGAGCCGGAAATGGCTGAATGCATGCTTGAGCATATAGCCGGATATTATCTAGAATATAATCGTCGCGTATTTGAAGCAGCTGATGGAAATATTGATATTTTTTTCATGGGCGATGATATGGGCACACAGGATTCGACCTGGGTATCTGTAGATATGTACAGGAAATTTTTCAAAAAGCGTTTCACTCAATTTAATGAACTGGCACATGATTTTAACATCAAGACTATGTATCACACTTGCGGAAAGATCACAAACTTTGTCGGTGAATTTGTCGATGCCGGATTGGATATACTTCAATCTCTTCAGCCGGGCGCCATGAGTGATGACTATACACAAATCAAGAAAGAATTCGGCAATGATTTATGTTTTCAAGGTGGAATTGATATCCAAAATATACTGCCATACGGCAGTCCTGAGGAAATTCGCCAGCACGTAAAAGAAATAGTTAATTTGTTAGGATCAAATGGTGGCTATATTTTCGGCACATCGCATAACATATTGCCGGAAACTCCAACTGAAAATATACTAGCGCTTATCAATGCATATCACGAATTTGGGAAATTCTAATATGAGACAAAATCTAATAAAACTTGGTTCATCAATCAAATCTTTTCGTAAGGAACAGAATTTGACCCTCGCTGTACTATCTAAAATGACTGCTTTGACTACCGGTCTGCTGTCGCGAATAGAGAACTTCAGAACGATTCCGTCTTTGCCGGTTTTGCTGAAAATAGCTGAAGCTTTAAAGGTTTCGCCATCTGAACTGCTCTCGGGCATAGGCGAGACGTCTTCACCCGGATGGACACTGGTCAAAAAGAATGAACGCACAGCGGTTGAACGCGAAAAAAATGAAGGTTTCATGTATGAAATGCTTTTGAACACGGAAAGCTCAGGGTGCAATCTGCAAAGCTTTGTTTTGAGCGTTGAACCGGGAGCGATACGCGAAAAAGTCAAAACAGACGGAGATCAGTTTGTTTTTATTTTAAAAGGCAATATAGTTTTTAATTTGAATGAAGAAAAAATAGATTTAAGCGAAGGAGATATTTTATTTTTTGACGGCAATATCGAACATGTCCCCGAAAACCCAGGTAAAGAAACAGCCGTATTATTAGCGGTTTACTTACTAAAAGAGGCAAAATAATGACAGCAAAAATCAATCTTTATGGCGAAGAACTTAATAGCTACAAAGCTAATTTTCACATGCACAGCACAGTTTCTGACGGAAAACTTCCTCTCCTCGACACTGTAAATCTTTATCGAAAAGAAGGCTACGATATTTTAGCGGCAACTGATCATCGCCAGGCAAATCGTGTCAGCGAACTTGATACTGGCGGTTTACTTCTTATAAGCGGCATGGAATTCCACCCGCTTGGACCACGCGGCAGTATATGGCATTTCGTAGCTTTAAATGTGCCGGAAGATTTCCAGAACCCTTCTGAATTACCTTACCAAGAAGCAATAGAAGCTGTTCGTAAAGCAGGTGGAGAATGTATAGTGGCGCATCCTTATTGGAACGGTTTTACCAGTGCTGATATTATCAATGTTAAAAATCTTATAGGGCTTGAAGTATATAATACTGACACACGCTATATTGGAAAAGGCTGTAGTGTACAGACATGGGATGAACTTTTAAACATGGGGTATCATTTAACACCTGTTGCGGTTGACGACACACATAATCCGCGAGATTTCTTCGGTGGCTGGACAATGATATGCGCCAAAGAAAAAACTCCAAAAGCAGTAATGGATGCCTTAAAAAATGGCTCAGTCTATGCTTCACAAGGGCCGGAATTTCATAAGTTGAGTTTTGAAAATAATATCTTTTCTGTGGAATGTTCACCATGCGAAGAAATTATAGTTATGAGTAATAATTCATTCGGTCGCTGCGGAAACATGTCAGGATTTGAGGCAAAGACTCCAGAAGAAAGAAATAACCGAAAAGAAATGACTTCTTTTGAAACAGAAATCCCGCATCCAACAAACCTTACCTACCTTCGTTGCCAAATAAGAGACAAAGAAGGAAGATATGCTTGGAGTTCTCCAATAAAGATTTAAAAGAAATCTTTTGTTGCTTTCATCCATTGATCAGCGATTAATTGATGCCCGGCTAATGATGGATGTACACCATCGTTCAGCCAATATTTTGGCGGAGCCTGTTTTAGTGCGTCATTTAATACTGATTGAATCGGCACAAATGGAAGATCAAATTCTTTAGACAGATTTTTGACGATTTTACGGCGATCATCAATTTCTTCGAGCCATTCATTTGCTACTGCTCCAAATTCAAGAACAAAAGGTTCACAGAGAACTATTTTGATTTCCGGCAAAGCTTGTTTTGTCCAAGTCAATATTTCATGATAAATGCGTCCATAGCGTTCAACACCAACACCATTATTTGAACCGAATGCGTGCCAAGTATCATTTACTCCAATCAAAATACTTAAGACATCCGGTCTCATATTCAAAGCATCAACTTTCCAGCGGGCATAAAGGTCAACAACGCGATTTCCACTTATTCCACGGTTATAGACTTGGATTTGTTTCTCTGGATGGTCAGCTAATAAACGCCCGCCTGCCAACATTGCATAACCAGAACCTAAACCTACATTGGGTTCTACTGCTTCACGATGTCTGCCACAATCTGTGATAGAATCGCCTTGAAAAAGAACTCTCATTTTTATTTCCTTTTTATTATTTGGTGAAAACATTTTAAGAAAGCATCGAACTGATACTTTTTATTCATCTTGTTCGCCATTAAAGTACGTGCCTTTTCGCCCATTTCGATGCAAGTTTGAGGATTTTTTGCGATTTTTTCAATTGCCTCGGCAAATTGCTCGACGTTTCCGACATCAGTCAAGAAGCCTGTTTCATCATTAAAAACAACTTCTGGAATACCCGTTATCTCTGTTGAAATGACTGGTATTTTCATACTCATGGCCTCAAGCAAGACGTTCGGCAAGCCTTCTT
>Ga0307988_1000795_pt1 | contig 20175 bp, 21 predicted proteins | sample EllFjometagen183_FD_203166 | JGI IMG/M metagenome (GOLD analysis project Ga0307988, IMG submission 203166) | Marine microbial communities from Ellis Fjord, Antarctic Ocean - #183 | ecosystem: Environmental > Aquatic > Marine > Unclassified | place: Southern Ocean | collected 2014-10-08 | reverse complement strand
TCTTTTATGGCGTTCATATTGTGCAACCATTATTAAATATTTTTGGCGAAGATGTAGAACGGGTTAAAATCAGCAAAAATGGAAAATATGGAAATGCCAGCCTGCAATTTTCGTCCGGTTTGTTTGCAACGTTAATTTTCAAAAGTCTTGCTTACGGATGGGAAACTTTTGTTGAAACCAAAGGCGGTTTGGTAGAACTAAAATCGGAGGTTGAAGAAACAAATCCGGCAAAAAATTATGTCGATATGGTTGAAATGTTCCGTACCGGAAAGGAACCGCGCTCACATCAAAGTATTTTGAATTGCACTTCGGTTTTGGAAGCAATGCAAAAATCAGTCGAATCGGAAAAATGGGTGGATGTTGTTTATGAAAATCTTGATTAACTTTCTGTAAAAATTTAAAATATGAGTAGTAAAAATTTATCATTGAAAATAGTATTTCGAATTGCTTTTCTCTTAACATTTATTTTTGTTATGAACGAAACAAACGGTCAACAAACAGTTGAAGGATTGCATTTTGCAACCGGGAAACCTGTTCAAATTGAAATTCAGAATGGAAAAATATTAAAGATTATTGATATTGAAAAACTTTCGGATGCAAGCAATAATTTAATCGTTGCACCAGGTTTTTTCGATAACCAAATAAATGGTTTTGCCGGAGTTTCATTTTCATTTGGAGGTGGCGAATTAACGGAAGAAGGAGTTAAAAAAGCAACTAAAGCATTATGGGAAAGGGGAGTAACATCGTATTTGCCAACGCTGACTACAAATAGTGGAGAAGTATTAACCAAGAACTTTTCGATTTTGGCAAAAGTAAAAGATGATGAAGATTTGTTGGGCTCAATTCCGGGATATCATTTGGAAGGTCCATATATTTCACCAATCGATGGTTATCGGGGAGCACATTCAAAAAGGTTTGTGAGATTGCCCGACTGGAAAGAATTTATGGAGTTTTACTCAGCCGCCGGAAAAAATATTATAACGGTTACTGTGGCACCAGAAATTGAAGGAGCAATGGAATTCATTAAAAAATGCACGGATTTAGGGATAGTTATTTCGTTAGGTCACCACAATGGCACCGCGCAACAAATAAATGAAGCCGTAAAAAATGGAGCGAAAACTTGTACACATTTGGGTAACGGCTGCGCGAACATGATAAACAGGCACGACAATCCACTTTGGGCCCAGTTGGCAAACGATGGATTAATGATTAGTATTATTTGCGATGGTTTTCATTTAAGGCCTGAAGAAATCAGAACATTTTCGAAAGCCAAAGGATATAACAAAACTATTATAACCTCCGATGTTACAAGTTATGCGGGACTAAAACCAGGGATTTATAAAAATATTGATGGCGACGATATTGAACTAACAGTAGATGGAAAAATTCAATATCCGGCACAACAGGTTTTGGCAGGTTCGGCATCGTCGATTGACAAAGGTATTGGCCATGCAATGAAAGTAACGGGTTGCACACTGGCCGAAGCAATTGGAATGGCAAGTGCAAATCCGGCAAAACTTTACGGTTTAACCGATCGCGGAGTTTTGGAAGTTGGAAAACGAGCCGATTTAGTATTATTAAGTGTGGAGGATTATGTGCTGAATGTTCAAAAGACTTATGTAAAAGGGGAATTGGTATTTGAGAAATAAGAAATCAAAAGAATGCGCCTAAAACATTCAACATTCAATAAACAATAAGCAACATTTAATTAAGAACAATCAACAAAAAAATATCCAATTTTAACATGACTAAACCACTATCAAAAAAAATATTAATTGGGCTTGCTGCCGTCGGACCAGGACTATTTTTAATCGGTTACAACATTGGAACAGGCAGTGTAACAACCATGGCAAAATCGGGTGCCGAACACGGAATGTCACTATTTTGGACTTTAGTTTTATCGTGTATTTTTACCTTCATTTTAATGGTTGCCTACGGGAAAGTGACTTTGGTAACCGGAAAAACAGCACTCTTCAATATAAAATCAGAATTTAAATTTGGCTGGCTGCTTGCCCTTTATATTTTAATTGCATTGATTATTGGCGAATTATTAGCACTAATTGGAGTGATGGGAATTGTGGCCGAATTGCTTCAGGAAGGAATAAAAATTCTCACCGGAGGAAGTACAATTCACACGGGTTGGATTATTTTGTCCATTGTTCCGTTTATGTATTTGTTGCTCTGGTTTGGCCGCTACAAACAATTCGAAAAGGTTTTAACTGTTTTTGTAATTTTAATGGGATTAAGTTTTATTGTGGTCTTTTTTATGCTGAAACCCGATTATTCAACCATTGTAAAAGGAATGGTTCCGCGAATTCCGGATACACCCGGAGCTTTGGGTTTAATAGCGGCAATGGCAGGAACTACCTGTTCGGCGGCAGTTTTTATCATCCGTAGTACGGTTGTTACAGAAAAAGGTTGGACCATTAAAAACTTAAAAACGGAAAAACGAGATGCTTTTGTTTCAGCCGGAATGATGCTTTTTTTAAGCGGAATTATTATGGCAGTGGCTGCCGGAACTTTGCATGTTATGGGTTTGAGACTGGAAAACACAGTGGAAATGATTTACCTATTTGAACCCATCGGTGGAAAAGCAGCTGCACTAATTTTAATTCTCGGAATTGCCGGAGCTGGTCTTTCAACCATTTTCCCCATTGTTTTAATTGCGCCCTGGTTGGTTTCCGATTATATGGGAAAACCGCGCGATATTCATTCTCCCATGTTTCGTTGGCTGATGTTTGGCGGACTTATTTTTGCATTTGGTTCGGTATTTCTGGAACAACGCCCGCCCGCATTAATGATTTTTTCGCAGGCATTTCAAGCATGTATTTTGCCGGCAGTTGCCATTCCCATTTTTGTTTTGCTAAACAGAAAAAAATTAATGACTACTTATGTGGCAGGTATTAAGATGAATATTGGAGTAGTTGCAGTTATCCTTTTTTCATTTATTACAACTTGGTTTGCAATTACTGAATTATTTTGAATTTGAAAATAATATAAACATTCATAAATCGATGGAAGGTTGGTTGATACTTCTAACTTCCGACTTCTATCTTCTAACTTTTTAACTATGAAACAACTTCAAAAAGAAAACCTCAAAATAGAAGTCCACGAAACAGTAAATAAAATGGGCTTGGCTGCTGCCAAATCAGTTGCCGAAATACTTGATAATTCGATTTCAGAAAAAGGCTTTGCCAATTTAATTCTGGCAACCGGAGCTTCGCAATTTTCGTTTCTGGAAAATCTGCAAAAACAAAATATCGACTGGAAAAAAATTACAGTTTTTCATTTAGATGAATACAAAGGAATGTCTGACTCGCATCCGGCAAGTTTTCGTAAATATTTAAAAGAACGCATTCTTGAAAAAGTTCAGCCTAAAAAAGTGTATTATTTAAATGGCGATGCAGAAGACATTGACGCTGAAGTATTGCGTTACGAAGAATTGTTGAAAAATCATCCAATCGACATTGGATGTATTGGAATTGGCGAAAACGGTCACATCGCTTTTAACGACCCGCCGGTAGCAGATTTTAACGACCCTAATTTGGTGAAAGTGGTGGAACTCGACGAAGCTTGTCGTAAACAACAACTTGGTGAAGGCTGGTTTCCAACTTTCGACAATGTACCAACTCATGCACTTACTTTAACCATTTCGGCGATAATGAATTGCAAAACAATATGTTGTGTAGTTCCTGATGAACGAAAATCGGAAGCAGTTTTTAATACGATGAATGCAGAAATTTCAACGGCTTGTCCGGCAACAATTTTACGAACTCATAAAAACACGGTTTTGTATTTGGATAAAAATTCAGCTTCAAAAATCGATTAGTTGTATGTTGCAGGATTCAAGATTGTTCGAAACCTGCAACCTGTAATTTGTAACCTGAAACCTGCAACAAAAAGAATCACCCGTTCAAGTGCAAGAAATACTTTGCCTTTTAACTTTACCTTAAATCAACTACTGAATAATTTCTTCGTAAGGATTTAACCATAAAATTCACCTATTTTTGATTAGCTTTTATAGCTCGAATTAAAAATTATATCAATATGAATATTAGTGCTTTACAAATAGAACGGGCAAAATATCAGCCCAAAGTTCCAAAATCGTTGGTTGGGGCTGTGAAATTAGTTGTAGGTGAAAAAACCGAATCGATAGCTAATCAAAAAGAAGTAAAAGAGCTTTTTCCGAATACTTACGGAATGCCACTTATTAAGTTTGAAGAGGGTGAAATCAGAAAAAACCGACCGGCAATTAATGTTGCTGTTATTTTGTCGGGCGGACAAGCTCCCGGAGGTCACAATGTAATTTCAGGCATTTACGATGGAATTAAAAAAATACATGCTGACAGTAGATTGTACGGTTTTTTAGGTGGACCCGAAGGATTAATTGAGCATAAGTATATTGAATTAACAGGCGAAATAGTTGATGAATACCGCAATACCGGTGGCTTTGACATTATTGGTTCTGGCCGCACAAAACTGGAAGAAGAATGGCAATTCAATAGAGGCCTTGAAATTGCTAAAGACTTAGATTTGAGTGCGTTGGTGGTAATTGGTGGCGACGATTCGAATACGAATGCTTGTGTTTTAGCTGAATATTATGCAAGCATAGATGCAGGTGTTCAGGTTATTGGATGTCCCAAAACAATAGATGGTGATTTAAAAAACGAAATGATTGAGGCTTCGTTTGGTTTCGATACTGCAACCAAGGTTTATTCTGAATTGATTGGTAATATTCAACGCGATGCGAATTCAGCAAAAAAATATTGGCACTTTATAAAATTAATGGGGCGTTCGGCTTCGCACATTGCTTTAGAATGTGCCTTAAAAAATCAACCGAATATTGCTTTGATTTCGGAGGAAGTGGAGGACAAAAAACAAACCTTAGCTGATTTAGTTGACTTTATGGCAGGGATTGTTGCCAAACGAGCCGAAAACGGCGATAACTTTGGTGTGGCTTTAATTCCGGAGGGAGTAATTGAATTTATTCCAGAAATGAAAATATTAATTGCTGAATTGAGCGATTTGTTAGCCGAAGGAACAAAAACAGAAAAGGAGTTCAAACATTTACGAAAAAGCCACAGATTAACATGGGTAGCCGAGCATATTTCTCCCGAGTCGGCAGAGGTATTTTTATCGTTGCCATCAGGAATTGCAACTCAGTTAACACTTGATCGCGACCCACATGGAAATGTTCAGGTTTCGTTAATTGAAACAGAAAAATTATTGGGCGAGATGGTGAAGAGAAAGTTGGGTAAAATGAAAAAAGATGGAAAATATGTTGGAAAATTTGGAACTCAATACCATTTCTTTGGTTACGAAGGAAGATGTGCAGCACCCTCGAATTTCGATGCCGATTACTGCTATTCTTTGGGTTACACAGCTTCTGTTTTAGTGTCGGATGGTAAAACAGGTTATATGTCTTCAGTTCGAAATCTTACTGCTCCGGCCGATGAGTGGATTGCGGGAGGAGTGCCTATAACCATGATGATGAATATGGAAAGACGCAATCGCCATTTAAAACCGGTTATTCAAAAAGCATTGGTAGAATTGGATGGTGCACCATTTAAATATTTTGCATCGAAACGTGGAGAGTGGGCGTATAAAACTAAATTCGTTTATCCGGGTCCTATTCAATATTTTGGTCCGACTGAAGTATGCGACCCCACCACTGAAACTCTAAAATTGGAAAAACAATAAGAATATTATCGACAATTATTAAGCCTTTCCATATTTATTGGAGGGGCTTTTTTTTACACTAATTCGTGTCTTTTATTTATTGATCTTTTTTAGCAACCATGTCATATTTTCACCCAAAGTTTGCATGGTTTGCATTCCTTCTTCATCGTTTAAAACATCACCCGGATTTCTTCCAATTGCAAAACTCCAGTAAGTTGAGCCTGGAACAATCATTTGGTTGATAAGGAAAAAGTTGTTTACAGTGTTGAAAGTTGGAAGTGCACCACCGCGCCGAACAGCAATTAATCCAGCTCCAACTTTATGTTTTAGTAAATGTCCGTTTGCACGCACCACGTAACCTGCAACATCAATCAGGGCTTTTACTTCGGTGGTAACATCGGCAAAATAAACGGGCGAGCCAATAATAATTCCATCGGCTTCAAGCATTTTTTCTATGCAATAATTCAAGTGGTCATTATTAATGTGGCACTTTCCATTTTGAATTTCCTTACATTTTCCGCAAGCTGTGCAACCATGAACCAGCTTATTCCCCAATTGAATCATTTCTGTTTCAATCCCCTTTTTCTCAAGAACAGAAAAAACATTGTCAATTAGAATTTTAGTATTTCCTTTTCGCCTCGGACTTCCATTAAATGCTACTACTTTCATTAGATTATTAACTGAATGTGTGAATTACTGATTTTATGATAATTTTAATTAATGATTCTATTCAAAAATATAAATAACTTTTAATGTGTTGTATCTTACTTTATAATCTTTCAGTCTTTCAGTCCATCAGTCCATCAGTCCATCAGTCCATCAGTTTTTCAGTCCATCAATCCATTGCTATTGTCCGAAAACAAACGATATAATATTGGCTCCCATTTTCAGTGCTTTTTCACGTAGTTCTGCCGAGTCGTTATGAACTTCAGCATCTTCCCAACCATCGCCTAAATCCGATTCGAAAGTATAAAGGCAAACCATTCTTTCTTCAATAAAAAGACCAAATGCCTGCGCCGGGTTTTTATCATGTTCGTGAATTTTGGGAAGCCCTTCATTAAAGTCGTATTTCTGATGAAAAATTGGGTGTGTGGGCGGTAATTCCACAAATTCTTTATTGGGGAAAACCTTTTTCATTTCGCGTCTGAAATATTCGTCGAGGCCATAATTATCGTCAACATGTAGAAAACCTCCTGCTTCGAGATAGATGCGTAAATTTACCGATTCATTTTCCGAAAGAATTATGTTTCCGTGTCCGGTGAGATGCACAAAAGGGAAGTTAAATATTTCGGGACTGCCAATCTCAATTGTCGATGGTTCGGGGTAAATGTTGGCTTTCAGGTTTCGATTGCAATATTCTATAAGATTTGGTAATGCAGTGGGATCGGAATACCAATCGCCGCCACCGTTGTATTTCAGTAGTGCAATTTTTACTCCCTGATTTTGGGCTGAAATAGTATTTCCAATTAGAACAATAAATAGAAAAAGCAGAATCTTCATGTTTTAAATTTTTCGAAAAATACAATTCATATTTGATTTAGAATATTAATCGTTGACTAAATTTACAATATGACATGCAACAATTCCTGCCGTTTCTGTTCGAAGTCGTGCTGTTCCTAACGATACTTCTTGAAATCCATATTCTTTGGCTTGCTCAACTTCTTTGGTGCTAAAATCTCCTTCCGGTCCAATTAGAATTAGTATGTTTTTATCTTTTTGAACGGAATCTTTTAAATGCATTTTTTCTCCGCCGTTACAATGTGCAATGTATTTGTTCTGATATTCTGAACCGGAAATAAATTCATTAAAACTGATGATAGAATTTAGTTTTGGAAGATATGCTTTTAAAGATTGTTTCATTGCCGAAACCAAAATTTTATCAAGTCTTTCAGGTTTAATAATTTTCCTCTCCGATTGTTCGGATAGCAGAGGTGTAATTTCATCAATCCCTATTTCAGTGCATTTTTCCAGAAACCACTCAAAACGGTCGATGTTTTTTGTGGGGGCAATTGCAATGTGCAGTTTAAAATTTCTTTTCTCGAATTCATGAATCGAATTTGTGATTAAAAGCCTGCATTTTTTTGAATGAGCATTTATTATTGTAGCCTCGTGAAAACCACCCGCACCATCAATTAACTGAACCTGGTCATTTTCTGATAAGCGCAAAACCCGAATGGCATGTTTCGATTCTGTTTCATCCAGAATTACTTCATTTCCTAAAATATTTGGAATATAGAATAATTGCACGTCTTTGTTTAAATTAAAATTATTCGAAGATAGAATTTTTGAATATAATATTGATTTTAAATGTTTCGATTCGAAAAATTCTACTTAAACATTTTAGGAATTAAATGAAAAGCCATTTCCCCGGTGCGTGCTTCCACTTGCTCCCACAAATCGACATTAAAATCAATTCCAACGCTTGAACAAGTGGGCATGTCGTTTTTAAAGTTTTTCAACAAATTGCTTACAAAATAGTAAAAGCCGGGATTGTGTCCGAAAATGAAAACGGTTTCAGCTTCCTCTGGTAAACCCTGAATTAATTCTAAAAAATCTGCGGTCGTTAAACCTTCATAAATATCTTGAACCTTGGAAATTTTATTTTTGTTGAAATGAAGAGATTCTGCAAATATTCGTGCCGTTTTTATTGCTCTTTTTGCCGGGCTCGAAATCATTGCGTCGGGTCTAATGTTTCTCTTATTTAGTTCTGTACTAATAATTTTTGCATCGTTTTTTCCACGGTCGCGAAGGTCGCGATTAAAATCATCGTCGTAACCATACGGAACAGATTTGGCATGTCTCACAATTACCACTTGTTTCATCTCAGTAATTTTAATGAAGTCAATATTTCAATTACAAACAAATTTAGTTTATTTTACTGCTACAAGTCAAGTTATTTATTCACTTTTCTATGAAACATATTGGATTATTATCGGATACACACGGATTTTTGAACGAAAGGTTATTTCATTTTTTTAAACGGGTTGATGAAATTTGGCATGCCGGCGATATTGGAAATATTGAAACTGCAGATAAATTGGCAGCATTCAAACCCTTAAAAGCAGTTTATGGCAATATCGACGGAAATAAATTACGAACCGTTTATTCACAACACCAACGTTTTAAATGCGAAGAAATTGATATTTGGATGACACATATTGGAGGTTATCCGGGAAGATATGATAGACAGGTAAAACCCGATATTTTTACGAATTCACCTAATTTATTTATTAGTGGACATTCGCACATATTAAAAGTTATTTACGATAAAAAACTAGATTTTTTACACATGAATCCGGGAGCGGCAGGTAACACCGGATTACATAAAGTTTGTACCGCTTTACGATTTGTAATTGATGGAAAAGATATTCGTGATTTGGAAATATGGGAAATTCCCCGCAACGAATCAATTTTAAATACATCTAAATGAACATTCGAATTCATCATTTTTTCGATATTATTCGCGATTTTGGAAATAACAAAACTATCGTTCCACATAAATATTTACATGCTTACCATAAAGTTGCTAAGCAAATTAGAGAGAATCCAAACGTTGAACTAAAAATAGTTATTGAATCGGATGCGGTTTGCACAGGTTGTGTACACTTAGATAAATTAATATGCGACGATACTATTTCTCATCGTAAAGATTTTACATTGAAAGAGGAGTTCAATAATTACCTTGACAGAAGAATTATTGATGTTTGTGGAATCCAACTTTCAGAAAAATATTCGCCAAAAATGTTATATGAAATTGCAAATAAATACATCGAAAATATTGAGTTTATTTACGAAGGGAATGACATTAAACATACAATTCAGAGGAAAGAGAATGTGATAAAAGGATTACATTACTATTCGAAAAAACATGGATCTGAAATTGACAATTAAAAATCAAACATCTTTTTCCAAAGTCTTTCAAACTCATCTTGGTATTGTTTAACAATTTCAAACTTCGATGTGGCCAATAGGTTTTCCTGATTGTGTTTTGTTGCAGTATAAGTCCAATTGAAACTTCCGGTAATTGCAATTCGTTTATCAATAATTCCAAATTTATTGTGCATGTGGTAGTGCGAGTGGTCGGTTTTAATTGGAATACCAGCTTTTTCTAATTTGAAAATTTCTGACCCTTTCGCAGTGGTTTTTTCATCGTCGGTAATAATTCGAACTTTTACGCCTCTCCGTTTACAATCAATAATTTGCCTGCCAAGCTCGTGGTCGGTAATTGTGAAAACACATAAATTAACACTGGAATTGGCTTCTCGAAGAAGTTTTGCAATGGTTTGTTTTATTTCAACGCCGGGACTAAAATATACATTGTTGAAACGAAAACTGTATTTGTCTATTATCTTAAAACAGTTTTGCAACCACTGTACAATTTGTTCTCGTTCTTTTGTTTTCTCTAAAATAATGGCTCTTTCAAATAGTTGATTGCGAAGATTTATTCTGTCCGTTCGTTGCAGCTTATTTATTTGCTGAATAATTTCAAAATCGATTTTGCTTTTGGCAAGATTGCTAAAATTCGTACTCAGATATTTTATAATCGAATTCATTAACCCTTTTTTTGAAATGAATAAGCCACCCAATTATTTTTTGTTTTGGAATCAACACTCAACAAACCTAATTTTTCGGCTTTTGATTTTATTGAAGGAATATCATCTGAATAAAAACCACTCATTATTAAAATTCCCTTTGGTTTCATGTTTTCAAAATAAGCAAACATGTCATTCAGCAAAACATTTTTATGAATGTTGGCGAAAACCACATCGTATTTTTCGTTGCCGAGTAAAGATGCGTCTCCCATTTTAACTTCAATGTTTTCGATTTTATTTAATGCTGAATTTTCCAGTGTTCCGTTAAACGACCATTCATCGATATCAATTGCAGTAATTTTTTTTGCACCTTTCATTGAAGCAAGAATTCCGAGGATTCCGGTACCGCATCCCATATCCAGAACTGTTTTGTTCGATAAGTCAGCAGATAAAATAAACTCAATCATTAACGAAGTTGTTTCATGGTTTCCGGTTCCAAAAGCCATGTTTGGCTCAATTACTATTTCGTATATTGCTTTCGGAAAGTCGGTGTGAAAAGGAGCCCTGATAACACATTCGTCAGAAATTACCAGTGGTTTGAAATAATTTTTTTCCCACACTTCATTCCAGTTTTGGCTTTTTATTATTTCTTTTTTTACTGAAAAAGTAAAACTTTCCTCAAATGAACGAAGTACAGTGTTTAAAATTTCTTCCTCAAATTGAATGACCGGGATAAAGGCTTCAAAACCGGTTTCGGTTTCCATAAAACTTTCGAAACCGATTTCACCCAATTGAGCAGTTAAAATATCGCGCAGCCATTCTTCAAAAGGTTTAATTTCAATACTTATTTTTGAGTAATCCATTTTGGTAATAATTTGTAACTAAATTATAAAAAAAAGCCATCTATCCGTTGAATAACGGACAAATGGCTAAACTATTTTTAATAGCTAATATGTGCTATTTAGTCTGGTCTTTTCTAAAATCCATTGATAATTCCGATAAAATCTTCTGCTTTCATTGAAGCACCTCCAATTAAACCACCATCAACATCTATATTTGCAAAAAGTTCTTTTGCATTGCTTGGTTTGCAACTTCCACCGTAAAGAATAGAAGTTTCTTCAGCAATCTCGGTTCCAAATTTTTCTGCAACTGCACTGCGAATAAATGCATGTATTTCCTGTGCCTGGTCAGAACTTGCGGTTACACCGGTTCCAATAGCCCAAATGGGTTCGTAGGCAATTACAATTTTTTTGAAATCTTCCGCTGAGAGCTTGAAAATGGTTTCATCCAATTGATTTTTTACAAATGCATTTTGTGTGCCGGCTTCGCGAATATCTAACGCTTCACCACAACAGTAAATTGGAGTTAATTCGTTTTCCAATACCAGTGCTAATTTTTTGTTTAAAGTTTCACTGGTCTCACCATAATATTCTCTGCGTTCTGAATGACCTAAAATTACATATTCAGCTCCGGTAGATTTTACCATTTCTGCTGAAATTTCTCCTGTGTAAGCACCTTTTGCTTCGGCAGCACAGTTTTGCGAGGCAACACCAATTCTGTTTAAATTTACGGTTTCAACAACTTTTGTGATGTGTGTGAATGGAGTACCTAAAACGACTACTACATCTTTTCCACCTTCGCTTGCAACTATTTTATTAACTGCATCAGCAAGTGCCACGCCTTCTTGTAAATTGGTATTACATTTCCAATTTCCGGCAACTATTTTTTGTCTCATATTATTGAATTTTAATTTATTAGATTTTTTAAAACGAAACAAAATTAACAGGTAAAACGATAACTTATAGATTCATTTTGATTCGTGTTTAACAATTAATGCCAATTTAATATCGAAAAGGAATTCAAATAATTTTTATCTAAAATTGATAGAATGGTAAAATAGTAATCATTTTTAAAATCCTGCAACTTGCCAACCATCTCTATAATTGCGGCGAAGGAATTTATTGGCATCGGCATTATTGGGAAAATTCATATTTTCACTATCCCATTCTAAAATTTTATCTGGTACACGAATTGCTACTGTCCCAAGCAAAATAGATTCTGTCATTGGTCCGGTTTGCGCAAAATGCGATTCAGTTTTTTCACCTCCCAAACAAGCATCTACAAAGTGGTGATAGTGGTTACGTTCTTTAAATTTTGGAATTCTATAATTCTTAAACTTGCTATGTGGTAGAAGAACAAGTCCTCCACCATGTGCAACCAAAAGTGAACCTTCGGTACCAACCAGCATTGCCGATTCAACCGGATAATCATCGCCATGGAAAAGATTCTGGACATCTTGCGGCGGGTAAAATTCGCCATCGAACCATTCTACGGGTAACACATCCGATTCAGTAAGATCGTTGCCGGAAAACTTCCATGTAATGTGGTTGCTTTGTGGCCAGGTATCTGCTCTTCGATCGGGAGAGTTCTGCCATGATTTTTGAACCTCTGCCACAACCGATTTTGGAGGTTTCAAATCAAGACCTTTCCAAACAGCGTCAAAAATATGGCATCCAATATCACCCGACCACCCTGTCCCAAAGTCTTGCCACGCCCTCCATTTCATTGTATGATAAATATCCGGAGCAAAAGATCTCATTGGAGCTGTACCAATCCAAAGATCCCAATTTAAATGTGCAGGAGCTTCTTGTTCCGTAATTGGACGCGGCCCTTCGAGGCGATAACCTTCAATACCCGGTCGGTTGGAACATAAATAAACATGCTTTACTTTACCAATCGCTCCTTTTTTAATTAATTGAACCGCCCTGCGATCGTTAACCGATGATGCATGTTGAGTTCCAAGTTGTGTAATTACCCCTTTGTTTACCGATATCTCGGTAAGCAAACGAACTTCCTCAACATCGTGACACATTGGTTTTTGGCAATAAACATGCTTGCCCATTTGAATGGCTTGATATGAAATTGCAAAATGATTGTGATCTGGTACAGTAACATTAAGCGAATCGAAATTATCGGCTTCCATTTTTAGAAGTTCACGCCAATCGGTATAAGTGCGTGCATCGGGCACAGCCTCGGCAGCTCTTTTTAAATTATTAGCATCTACGTCGCATATTGCAACAATTTGTACATGCTTATGTTTTTTGAAATTCTGAAGGTCACCCCATCCCATTCCGCCAACTCCAATACAGGCATGCCTGAGTTTTGTTTTTGGTGCACAAGATTCGAGAATTATTGGAGCTGCAATAGCAGCGGTTGCTGCTGTTTGTATAAACTTCCTACGTGATACGGATGAATTTTTATGCATCATAATCGTTGAAATTTTGGCTTATTAATATTTCAGACTTCAGTTTTAGCTGAGTTACTCCGGTTTACTTTGCCTAAAGTTAGTAATTCAAAATTAGTTATTTATTCAAGCATAAATTCTTTTGTAAAATCTTCAGGTGTTGGAATATCGTTGTAATGCCATTTGCCTAAAATATTACCATCTTTTAATACTATTAATCCGGGGTTCGATCGAATAATAGTTTTCAGCGTAATTTCATCGCAGTTAAAAAATTCGTAAGGTGCTCCGTATTCCTCAGCAAAAACTGCCGACTCTTCGGGCACAGTTGATGTAAGGCAAACAAATGAAAATTCTTCCTCAATTGCCCAGTTTGCCAATTCATTTATTTTTTGCTGCGACAAGGTTTTTGATTTTTCCAAATCATAAGCAATTAACATAAACACATAATTTTCGTCGTAAATAAAAAAGTCGATTATGTTTTCACCGTCAGGCGTTTCCATTATTAAATCGTGAATAGGAGGAGTGTAGCCTTCCTGAATTAGGACAGATTCTACATTGTCGTAAACCCAATTTACGGTATCTTGCCATGGATAGTTTTCTTCCGAGAACTTTTTAACTTTTTCAGTTTTTTTGTTTTTGTAATAGAAAATATTTTCATAAACTTCCTGAGGTGAATCTTCGGGTGTTGACATGGCTTCCGGAATATTTACACCTACTTTATAGGGTCTGAAATCGAAAATTGGCAGATGATTATACGAATAAAAAACGAGAACAAAATAGATAATTACTGAAATAGTGCTTAAAAGAGCTGGCAATTTTCCCCCCTTAAAATTTTTCGTTTTGTTTCGATATTTAAAAATTATGAGGGTGAGAATAATTAAGACCACATTTTTATAAAATGTTTCCCAGTTAGAAATTACTAAAGCATCGCCAAAACAACCGCAGTCGGTAACCGGATTTTTTATGGCAACCCACAAAGTAAGGGGTAAAAAAAATCCCATAAAAAGTAGTGCCAACCACGATGAAAAACGTAGAAATACGTTGAATAACAATCCAATTCCAATAGTAAATTCGGCAAAAGCTAATAAAATACCCAGCGGAAATGCAGCCCAAAGCAGCCATTCCATCCCCATTGCGTTAAAATAATCGGAAAATTTATATGCTGATCCCCAAGGATCGATTCCTTTCACAAAACCGGAAAAAATAAAAATAAATCCTACTGTAATTCGGGAAAGATGTTTAATAAAATTCATCTATAAAATATTAATCTTTGTTTTCGAATTCAATTTTAATCATTGCAAACACAGCATAATTAATCATGTCTAAATAATTTGCATCAATGCCTTCCGAAACTAAAGTTTGCCCCTGTTTATCTTCAATTTGTTTGACACGTTTTATTTTCATAAGTATTAAATCGGTAAAGGAGCTAATTCGCATATTTCTCCAGGCTTCGCCATAATCATGGTTTTTTGCCGTCATCAGTGATTTTGCCTTTTTAAAGTAAGCCGTGTAAAGTGCCAATGTTTTATCCTGTGGTATTTCATCGCCCGATGGTTCTAATTCTAATTGTATTAGCCCAAGAATTGCATAATTGATGATCCCAACAAATTCCGGTTTTATTCCTTCGTCTATTTTAGAAACGCCCATTTCATCAATACTCCTAATTCGGTTTGCCTTAATATAAATTTGGTCGGTTACCGATTTAGGACGCAAAATTCTCCAGGCAGTGCCATAATCCACCATCTTTTTCGAAAAAATATTTTGACAGATCGAAATTACCTGATCGTATTGTTGGTTCGTTTTGTCCATATTTTGAAAACTTTATTTTCTACTGCACCTTTGTTTTGAAATTGATTTTTTGAAAAATGTAAATTTAATCTTTTTGCTATGAAAGCATAAAAGTATGTGCATTGATTTTTATAAAATATAAATATTGTTTGGTTTTAATTACATTTGTGCTTATCGTTTTGTTAAACTAAAAATGCTTAATAAATATGTTGATTACGCAATCGGCAGGTAAATTTCTCAAAAGAAAAAATACAATTCATATTGGCAATGAACCAATCGATTTCACATTGCCAATTGTTATGGGTATTGTTAATGTTACACCCGATTCGTTTTTCGATGGAGGAAAAATGGAGGATGAAAAGATTTTGCTGGCAGCAGTTGAAAAAATGATAAACGATGGTACACAAATAATTGATATTGGAGCTGTTTCAACACAGCCGGGAGCACCCTTGGTTTCTACAAAAGTTGAATTAGGCAGATTACTTCCTGCAATTCAGACCATTCGAAATAGTTTTCCTAAAATTCCAATATCAATCGATACTTTCCGCTCGTGGGTGGCAGTCCGTGTTATAGACGAAATTGGACCAGTTTTAGTGAACGATATTTCGGGTGGAACTATGGATTCAAAAATGTTTGAAACCATTGGAAAAATGAAAGTTCCGTATATATTATCGCATATTCAGGGGACTCCAAAAAATATGCAGGAAAATCCACACTACGAAGACTTAATTAAAGAAATTTCAAATTATTTAAGTGAAAAAGTAAAAAGGTTAACTAAGTTTGGTGTCGAAGATATTATAGTTGATCCGGGTTTTGGCTTTGGAAAAACGGTGGAACACAATTATGAATTGCTGAATTGTTTAGATTCATTTAAAGTTTTTCAACTTCCGGTTATGGTTGGTATTAGTCGTAAATCGATGATTTGGAAAGCACTTGAGAACTCGCCGCAGGAGGCACTTAACGGAACAACAGTTGCAAACACATTAGCATTACTTGGAGGCGCTGATATTTTGCGGGTACACGACGTTAAAGAAGCGGTTGAAGCAGTAAAGATTTTTAGTGAAATTAAAGCAACAATTAAATAATGATAGCTTTTATTACCATTCGGTTTCTTGATATTCTCGACATTTTTTTGGTGGCGCTTTTGTTGTATCAATTGTATCGATTAATTAAAGGAACCGTTGCCTTTAATATTGTTATTGGTTTATTTTCCTTGTACCTGTTTTGGCTGGTTGTGAAAGCTTTGGATATGGAATTGTTAGGTTCCATAATGGGGCAATTTATTGGAGTAGGAATCTTGGCTTTAATCGTAGTTTTTCATCCGGAAATTAGAAAATTTTTGGTTTTTATTGGTACCAACTACAATGTAAATAAAGTTCTATCGCTTGATAAAATGTTTGGAGCAGGAAAGGTTAGAACTATTAATAATCAGCAGGTTAATAGTTTAGTTGATGCTTGTGTTTCCATGGGTAAATCAAAAACCGGTGCTTTAATAGTTATTACAGGAGTTTCAGATTTATCGGATCAGGTAAATACCGGGGAAAGATTAAATGCTAAAATTTCATCGTCATTAATTCGTTCTATATTTTTTAAAAATTCGCCTTTACACGACGGAGCTGTTATTATAAAGGGCAACAGAATAGCTGCTGCCGGCTGTATTTTACCACTAACTCAAAAAGAGTTAGATCAAAGTTTAGGTTTACGACATCGGGCAGCAGTAGGAATTACAGAATCATCTGATTCGATTTGTATTATAGTTTCTGAAGAAAGAGGTTCGATTTCATTTGCAAAACGAGGCGAAATTAAACGAAGAATTTCAAAAGAAGTACTTACTACTTTGCTTGAAGAAAATATTAAATCTTCAAAAAAATAAATTTATTTTTCTTTATTTGCTTTAAATAAGCAAAAGTGTAAAGCGCGAATATTTTTTTCGAACTTTAATAGTGAATTGATAATAGGTGAATCTAAATTGGATGAATAGATTTATTAGATTTCCCAATCGGTGACTCGTTGATAATTTTTAAAATATTTTTTTAGTGCAATGAACAGGATTTGTGAATTATTCAAAATAAAATACCCAATTATTCAGGGAGGTATGGTTTGGTGTTCGGGTTGGAAATTAGCTTCAGCAGTTAGTAATTCGGGTGGTTTAGGTTTATTAGGAGCTGGTTCAATGCACCCTGATTTGTTAGAAGAACATATTTTAAAAACTATGGCAGCCACTTCAAAACCATTTGGAGTGAATGTTCCCCTTATGTACAAGGAAACCGAAAAAATAATGAAAATTATTGCATTGCATAAAGTTCCAATTGTTTTTACATCGGCCGGAAGCCCTGATAAATGGACAGGCTGGCTGAAGGAAAAAGGGATTGTAGTTGCTCATGTAGTTTCCAGTTCAATTTTTGCGACTAAATGCGAGGCTGCCGGCGTGGATGCTGTTGTGGCTGAAGGTTTTGAAGCCGGAGGTCATAATGGAAAAGAGGAAACAACCACAATGGCTTTGATACCTGCTGTACGAAAAATAACCACTTTGCCGTTGTTGGCAGCCGGAGGCATTGGTTCTGGCGAAACCATGTTGGCGGCAATGACTTTGGGTTCAGATGGTGTTCAAATAGGTTCACGGTTTGCTATTTCTGAGGAATCATCGGCTCATTCAAATTTTAAAAAACTAATTACAAAAATTGGTGAAGGTGAAACTAAACTAACCCTAAAAAGGTTGGCACCAACAAGAATTGTTAAAAACAGCTTTTTTGAACAAATTAATGAAGCCGAACAAATAGGAAAATCGGCAAGAGAGTTACTCAAATTGGTGGGTAAAGGGCGTTCGAAAACTGGAATTTTTGACGGTGATCTTGAAAAAGGTGCACTTGGAATTGGTCAAATTTCGTCTTCAATTAATGAAATTCTTTCGGTTGAAATGATAATTAAAAAAGTAATTTTGGAGTACAATATTGCTAAAGAAAACTTACAAAAAGAAGAACGTTTTTCGTTTTAGTCACAATTTTATAAAGTAACTATTTCAAGTTTTTATTGCACGTTATTTTGAGGCGGTGTTTGGCTTTTGGTGCGTTTATCTAAATTAAAATAATGCATGGCCAAAAAAGTGTAGGGGATAATCCAAAATAGCGAAGAAATAATGGTAGAAATTCCTATAAAAATCCAATACGATTGTGGTTGTTCTACCAAACCCGTATCCAAAGCATTTGTAACATTATTTTTTACTCCAAAAAGTGTTGCAGGCAAGGTTATAACAAAACTCATTGCCCAAACTATTAAAATTCCAATAATGTTTAATAAAAGCGTATTCCACCAATTGGATTTTACCAGATTCCATGAACGGGAAAATGCATTTCCAAGTCCTTTTTTTTCAAACATGTAAATAATGATGACTAAAGAAAACGAATTAGCAAAATAGATTCCGGGAATGATAAAAACAAAAACACCAAGCATAACCACAATAAATAGTACGATGCTTGCACTTAATGCAAGAAGTCCGTTTGAAAATAGCAACGGAGTAATTTCTGAAAGTTCGAAATTGCCTTTTCCTTTTTTAATGTAGATTTCGATATAAGAATAGAAAGTGCCAATAAGCAGCGATTGCACAAAAATACCAAAAAGCGAAAAAAGGAAGATATTTGTATAAATTGGACCGATATTAGCCATAATTTCATCTGGGTTGGTAATATCGATGGTTCCAATTACCTTCGTTTGAACATAGACCTGAACGATTCCATAAAGTACTAGAAACGGTAACACATAGATAAATACTAATCTGGAAATTGGTTTATATTCCTGCTTGATAAATTCAAAAGAGTCAGAAAATATTTCTCCAAGTTCTCTCTTTTTTCTGAACTCAATTTCTTTTTCAATCATTTAAAAATGAAAATTAATAATGTTTATTCGAAGGTTTTTTTATCGATTTTATATTTATTTCTTTCGCTGGCACTACGCGATATTAGTTCGCCTAAAAAACCACCCATAAAAAATTGAGCTCCAATAATCATTGAAGTTAAAGCAACATAAAAATAGGGACTGTCGGTTATTAAGTGTCCCAAAATTCCATGTTTTATTTCTATAATTTTTTGAATTCCCAACCAAATAGTTGCGGCTATTCCAATAAAAACCATAAATACTCCAAGAATTCCAAAAAAGTGCATTGGGCGTTTTACAAATCGCGAAATAAACGATACTGAAATTAAATCGAGTGGACCCCGGATAAATCGCTCCAATCCAAATTTTGTCACACCGTACTTTCGTTCGCTGTGTAAAACTACTTTTTCACCAATATTTTTGTAGCCTGCCCATTTTGCAAGTACCGGAATGTACCTGTGCATATCACCATAAACTTCAATACTTTTTACTACATTTTTACGGTACGATTTTAACCCGCAATTCATATCATGCAGTTTAATTCCAGTCATTCGGCGAACGGTCCAGTTGTATAATTTACTTGGAATATTCTTCGAAAAAATAGGATCGAAACGTTTTTTCTTCCACCCCGAAACCAAGTCAAATCCATCTTCTTTTATCATTCTGAAGAGTTCGGGGATTTCGTCGGGACTGTCTTGCAAGTCGGCATCCATGGTAATTACGACATCACCTTTTACCACATCAAAACCGGCGAACAAAGCTGCAGATTTTCCGTAGTTGCGCCTAAATTTTATTCCTTTTACGCGCGTATTTTCTGTTTGAAGTTTTTCAATTACATTCCACGAATCGTCTTTGCTTCCATCGTCAATCATAATAATTTCGTACGAGAAACTATTCTCGGTCATTACTTTATCTATCCAGGAACATAATTCGGGAAGAGATTCTTCTTCATTAAAAAGAGGTATAACTACGGAAATATCCATATTTTAAATAAATTGATTTTATTCAGGAACCTCGTCTGTAGGATTCTTTTTGATGAATATTGAAGAAATTAAACTTACA
>Ga0307988_1000794_pt1 | contig 20193 bp, 16 predicted proteins | sample EllFjometagen183_FD_203166 | JGI IMG/M metagenome (GOLD analysis project Ga0307988, IMG submission 203166) | Marine microbial communities from Ellis Fjord, Antarctic Ocean - #183 | ecosystem: Environmental > Aquatic > Marine > Unclassified | place: Southern Ocean | collected 2014-10-08 | reverse complement strand
TTTATTGAAAAATATAATCCAAAGGAAGCTTTTCTTGTCTCATGTAAGTATGAAAATGATATCAAAATTAAAAATACTATAGTAAAATTTATACCATTTTATCAATTAATGTTTTAACATGAAGTTTATTGATTAACTGTTTGACATTGAAGATGATATTGAACTACTTAATCCGCATTTGATAGAGCTAATCAGTACGTAGTCCACAGATTACACTGATTTATCAGATTATTAATAATTGATCAGTGGTTATTAAAATAGTTTTCTCATTTAGTTCTAATTTTGGAAATAATAAAATGAAAAATGCATCTTAGCCACAGATTGCACTGATATTCACTGATATTCACTGATTAGGATATTGGATAACCCTGTTTGGTTAATTTTATGAAATAAAATAAACCAAACACTTTTAACTATCTGCGTTAATCTGCGAAATCAGTGGCTATAGAATGGGAAATAATAAATGCATCATAGCCACAGATTACACATATGTTCACTGATTAGGATATTAGATAACCTTGTTTGGTTAATTTTATGAAATAAAATTTAATAAGCTATAAGTGAATATAAGTGAAGATAAGTGGTGAGAAAATCAGTGTTAACTATCTGTGTTAATCTGCGAAATCAGCGGCTAAAAACAATTAGATAAATTCGTTAAATTCGTGGTTAAAAAAATTATGATTACAATATTGCAAAAAATATGGAGTTTACTATTACCTAAAGAAAAATTGTTAAGCGTATGTATTCTTGTAATGATGTTAATATCATCAGCACTAGAATTGTTGGGGATTGGGTTGGTTTTGCCAGTAATAGCACTGCTTGCTAAACCTGAATTGATAGAGCAGAATAAATATTTACATAAATTATATGAATTTATTAACCCATCATCTCACAATAGCTTTTTGATTATCTTATGTATTACACTAATAGTTTTGTACATTCTTAAAAATATATTTTTAGCCTTTCAGAGTTATGTTCAAACCACTTTTATTTTAAAAAAAGGTGCCATGCTGGCAAATAAGTTATTCTCAAACTATATCCATGCACCATACAAATATCATTTGACACATAACACCGGTTATCTTCTTGGGAATATCGGGTTAGCTGCAAATGTTCTTTCAACAGGCCTACTTGTTCCATTAATGATTTTGATTACGGAATTTTTTGTTGTATTAGCAGTGTTTATTATGCTTTTATATTTTTCTCCTATTGTTACGGTTGGTCTTATATTTGCCATATTGCTAGTCACTGCAATTACCTACTATCCATTAAGACACAAGAATTATAAGCTGGGTAAAATTTTAAAAGATGAATCATTAGAAATGAATAAATACGCATTACAGGGATTAAAAGCTATCAAGGAAAGTAAAGTACGCAATTCTGAGGATTTTTTCACAGAGCAATACAGCCAACATCGTATGACATATAATAAAACCTCTGCTGAAAGTATATTTTTAGGCAATCTGCCCCGTTTTACCATAGAGGCAATGGCTGTTTCATTAGGGCTAGGAGCTCTCTTGATTTTGATTATTTCAGGTAAATCAACAGGTTCCATTATTTTAACTTTGTCATTATTTGCAGCATCGGCAATAAGACTAATGCCTTCAATGACAAGAATTCAGTATAGCCTGACTAGAATTAAACAAAACCTATATTCGTTTAATTCACTTTTTTATGATCTTGCAGACTTTAAAATAGAAGATAAAAGCAGCCTTGATAGAAGCATGGTTTTTAAAGAATCTATTAAGCTTAAAGATATATCATTCTCCTACGGAAATACAGTTAAAAATATTTTCACAGATTTCTCTTTAACTATAAAAAAAAATTCTTCAGTAGCATTTGTTGGCCCTACCGGTTGTGGTAAAACGACAATGGTTGATATTATTCTTGGACTCTTAAAGCCTCAAACGGGATCAATAAAAATCGATGGGCGAAATATTACAGAGTGCTTACAGTCATGGCAGAAGATGATCGGATACGTACCACAATTTATTTTTCTGCTCGATGATACGATAAAATCAAATGTTGCGTTTGGTGAACCGAACGAGGTCATCGATGATGAACGTGTTGAAAAATGCCTTAAAATGGCACAGGTCTATGATTTTATTGAAACTTTACCAAATGGCATAAACAACCTGATCGGAGAAAACGGGATCCGGCTATCGGGAGGACAACGTCAAAGAATCGGCATTGCCAGAGCACTATATCATAACCCTGAGATACTGATCCTTGACGAAGCTACATCTGCTCTTGATCATGAGACGGAAACCGCATTCATTGACGCTCTGAACAACCTTAAAGGGAAAATGACTATCATCATGATTGCACATCGATTGACAACAGTCCAGAATTGCGATGAGATAATTAAATTATGAATGACAAAGAAATGAAATTTTAGAATACTCAAAGGACGGCCCCGAGGAATTACTGCTAAATGCTGTTATTCATCGTGATTATACCAGTCCAGTCGATATACAAATCAAAATTTTGATCAGTCTATTATGATCTTTAACCCTGGCAGATTATATGGAGATGTTACTGTTAAAAAACTTAAAACAGATAACTATCAGTACCGTGCAAGAAATAAGCTAATAGCATAGGCGTTCTATCTAACAAGTGAAATCTAAAAGCATGGCACTGGCTATATTCGGGTTCGAGAAGCAATCCAGAATTATCCTACTATGTCTTTTGAATATAATGATATAGGTGATGGTTATGAGGTGATATTGAGCTATAAAAACCGAAAACGGCACCACAAGAAATCACACAAGAAAAGATGAAATAAATATCAACAAAAGACAAGGTAATTAAAATTTTATCATTAAATAATGAGCTGATAAAAGATGAATTATCAGAAATTCTTGGAGTGAGTTCAAATGGGATCAAGCAGCATTTAGCAAATTTAAAGAAAGGTGGAATCATTAAAAGAGTTGGTAGCACTAAGGCAGGACATTGGGAAGTAATAAAATCAATGTTCAATTAGTGAAGATAAGTGGTCCAAAACTCTTAATCACCTTCTTATAAAGCGATTCTTCCTCAAAGTCTGAAAGGTTGCGTAGCACCGGAAGAACACATATAGATTTTGCAGTACGAAAAAAAATATTGAAAGATTATGAATTAACAATTGAAGCGGGTAAAGTAAAAGAATGTGGGAATTTGTATAATGATATATGTGAGCGAATTAATAGTTATTTCTTGACAAAGGATTGGTAATATGGATTTTAAAAATGAATTTAAAATAGGTAAAAAAATATTGGTAGAAATAATCCTTGCTTCATCATTGCTGAAGCAGGTATCAATCATGATGGTGAATTAAAAAAGCGTTAAAACTAATTGATATTGCAGTTGAATCCAAAGCAGATTCAGTGAAATTTCAAACATTTAATTCTGAATTATTAGCATCAAAAGACGCTATTCTAGCAAATTATCATAGAAAAGGTTCCTCCGATGAAAATGAAACCTTAAAAATGCTACTAAAATGACTTGAATTAAAAAAAGAAGAATTTGAAGATATCTTTAAATATGCAAAGGATAAGAACATTGAAATTTTTTCAACTCCTTTCGATAATAAGAGCGCTGATTTCTTGCAAGAATTAGGGGTTAATGTTTTTAAAATTGTCTCATTTAGTTTAACAAACTATCCTTTCCTTGAACACGTGTCAAAAAAAGGTATTCCATTGATTGCTTCTACCGGATTGCACAATCTCGGCGAAATTGAAAAAGCAGTTGAAACAATTTATCAATCAGGAAATAACCAATTAGCTCTTCTTCAATGTACATCCCATTATCCATCTGAGGCTAAAGATGCCCATCTTAAGGTAATGGATACACTAAAATATGCGTTTCAAGTTCCCGTTGGATATTCAGATCATACAATGGGAATAAATGTTGCATTAGCTTCTATAGCTTTGGGTGCAAAAATTATCGAAAAACATTTCACGTTTAATGTGAATTCTTTCGGAGTTGATCATGATGCTTCAATAAGCCCTAGTGAATTAAAGAAGTTGGTTATTGGTGTTCGTGAAATTGAAGTTGCAATGGGAGGGTCAATTAAAATAATCCCTGATATAGAAAAAGAAATTCAAAAAGTGCACAGGCCTAGTCTAGTTTCAAAAGTAACAATTTCGAAAGGAATGGTTATCAAAAAGAGCATGTTGGCAATAAAAAAGCCAGGGACAGGAATTCATCCTCAGGATATGCATTGGGTATTGCAATGCTCTAGTGAAAAAAACAAGATAAGAGATATCGTAGAAGAAGAAGGAATTGAAATTTATAAGGGAAATATGTTAGTTGTATTATCTGAATTATATTATGACTTGTTTCCTAAGGCTAAGTGGATTTTTATATCAAGAGAAGAAGATGAAATAGTTCAAAGTATGATGGCTGCAGATGAACAGGGTACTCATAGTAAAGAATACTTGAAAGAGTTAGTTCAAAAATGGAAAAAATATGGAGTAAAAGTGAAGCTTCTAAAAACTGTTTTAATGTTGAATATGATTTTTTTTTAAATTCCCCTAAAAAAACAATAAGAGAAATCTCAAAATATTTTGAGTGTGAATTATCTTAACAGATGGAGAAAGAGTGCTTAGAATTTTTTAAGCCAAATATAAAATGATAAAAATTAAAATAACAACATCTTTTCCAGACTGGCCATTAATTCGTCAAACTCCTGGCAAAACTGGCAAATGGAAAGATTTTAAATTTTTTATTAATGATGATTCAATTGATGAGTTTGATTTTTGGGTTGTTTGTAATGGTCTAATTTGTGAAGAGAAGATAAAGTGTAATTCAAACAATACTTTATTTATAACGTGTGAGCCAAGCTCTGTTAAGTTATATAATTCTTCTTTTTTAAATCAATTTAAACATATTATTACCTCACAAAGAAACATTAAGCATAAGGGTTTATTTTTTTCTCAACAGGCTCTGATGTGGATGGTGGGGGGGAAGTATAGCGAAGGACGTTGGAAAGATGAGTTTACAAAAGATTATGATGAATTAAAACAGACAAATATTCTTGAAAAAGATAAAATAATTTCTGTAGTTTTATCAAATAAACACCTCACTTCAGGGCACGTGAGAAAGAATGATTTTGTTGAAAAATTAAAATTTCATTTTGGTAAAAGATTAGATGTTTTCGGTGTAGGACACAATGAAATTGAGGATAAATGGGATGCAATTGCTAAGTATAGATATCATCTGGTTTTAGAGAATAGTTCTGTTAACGATTATTGGACAGAAAAACTGTCTGATTGTTATTTAGCTGGTTCCTTTCCATTTTATTATGGATGTAAAAATATTAATAGTTATTTTCCAGCAGAAGCATATATTGAAATAGATATAAATGAAATTGAAAGAACGATTGAATTAATTGAAAAAGCAATAAGTGATAATGTTTATGAAAAATCACAGAAGTATCTTGCTCAATCAAAGAACCTTGTTTTGGATAAATATAATATTTTTCCAATGCTGTCAGAATTTGTTGAAAACAATATTGACAGTAAGAAAAATAACAAATGTTTTAGTTTAAAGCCAGAAATTAAATTCCAGAATTTTTTTTCTAGAATATATAATATTTGTAAAAGGAAAATTAATGATTAGCATATTTTTAAAAAAAATAATGAATATTATATTAAGAGGTTCAAAAACTAACTTAATACCTGGAACTATAATTAGTGGTAACATAGAGAATATAAAGATAGCAAAAAATGTAAGTTTTGGAGGAGACGTTGTTCTTTTTGCAACAGCACCAATTAAAATAGGTGATCATACAATGATTGGAATGCAAGCAATTTTGCATACGTCAACACATGATTATAATCTTCATCCAATGTGGAAATTAAGAAGAGATCGCCCAATTGAAGTTGGAAATCATGTCTGGATTGGAGCAAGAGCCTTGATTGTAGCAGGTGTCCGCGTAGGAAGTTATTCAGTGATCGGGGCGGGGAGTGTAGTGACAGGGCATGTCCCGGAGTATGCTATTGTTGCAGGTAATCCAGCAAGAATTATTGGATATAGAAATACTGGTAATATTTCTTTAAATAAAGAGATAGATGCTTACCCTATAGGCTCAAGAATAATAATAGAAAGCTTTTTGCCAGACAAAAAAACTTGTAAACATAAATAGTGCAATAGTTAAATTACAAAGGTGTGTAAGTATGTTTTTCCCCGATAAAATTGTTTCTATTAAAGAGACAGATAAAGTTTTAGAAGTTGGTCCAGGAGGTACACCTTATCATCGTTCTAATGTATTACTGGAGAAAATTTTTAATAAAGATGATGCAAATGAACAAAGAGGACATGCTAAACCTCTTCAAACGAAAAAAAAAATAGTTTTTTATGAAGGCAATACCTTCCCCTTTGAAGATAATGAGTTTGATTATGTGATATGCTCCCATGTCTTAGAACATATAACTTCAAATGAAATAAAACGATTTGTATCTGAATTACAGCGAGTGTCTACACGAGGCTATTTGGAGTTTCCAACAATATATTATGATTATATTTATAATTTTCCTAAACATTTAACCTTCTTATTATATAAAAATGGAGTAATTAAATATTTAGGAAAAGAAAAAACCCAATTGAATTTATTCTCTCCAGTGCAAAAGTTTTTTTATAATAGTGCTAATGCTGGGCACACATGTCTTACTCAAAGTCTTAAAAATTATTATTTCCAAGGTTTTGAATGGTATGGAAAGATTCAATTAAAAGAAGTTCATAAAATTCAAGATATTGTTTATTCGGATAATATTTCTAATAATATTACAAAAGCACTTCCTCAAAATATTTCATGTAAACAGAAAATTAAAAATAAAATCAAAGAGAAATTGGCATGTTTTAAAAAACAGGTTTTGTTGCATGTATTAAGAGATAGGTTTTTAAATGCACATAAAAAGTGGGTCAACGATCAAGGAGATAAAACTCTGCGATTGGATTATGATCTAGCACCAGATAGTGTAGTGTTTGATTTAGGAGGTTACGAAGGAGATTTTGCTCAAAATATTTATGACAAATATGGATGTACTATTTATATTTTTGAACCTGTAAAAAAATTTTATGAAAATATTATTAAGCGATTTGATAACAATAAGAAGGTCCAGGTTTTTAACTTTGGATTATCTGATGCTAGTGGTGAAGTGGAGATAAATATGAGTGCAGATGGAACTTCGGTGTTTGTTGACTCTGCAAATAAGGAAACAATTATCTTAAAAGACATTGTTTTATTTTTAGATAAAGAAAAACTCCAGAAAATTGATTTAATGAAAATTAATATTGAGGGCGGAGAATTTCAGGTTGTTTCTGCGCTTATAAAAAATAATTTGATAAAAAATATTATCAATCTTCAGGTTCAATTCCATATATTTATTAAGGATGCGGAGAGTCGTAGAGATGAGATCAGAAGCAAGTTTAAACAAACTCATAAACTAACTTATGATTATTGGTTTGTATGGGAAAATTGGAAATTGAAACACAAATGATATTTGTAAACATATTAGGTGGGATCGGTAATCAAATGTTTCAATACGCATTTGGCTATGCAATTTCTCAAAAAAAAAGAGGCTTTTTTAAGCTAGATATAAGTGATTTTAAAACTTATAGCATGCGAAATTATGAACTTGGATTATTTAACATTAATACCGCCTTTGCATTTAAAGAAGAAGTGGAAAAACTAAAATATAAAGATGAAAACATCTTTGCCAAGGTACTTCGTAAGGTAAGAAAAAAAGAAAGAACACTATCAGAACAATATTACAAAGAACCTCATTTTAATTTTGATCAAAAAGTATATGATATAAAAGAAGATGTTTATTTTGAAGGATATTGGCAGAGTGAAAGATATTTTAAAAAGTATAGAAAAGATCTTTTAAAGCAGTTTTCACTGAGTAAAGAAATTCATTTACATAGTCAACAGTATAAAATAAAGATTGAAAACACAGAGTCTGTAAGCCTACATATAAGGCGTGGAGACTATGTTACATGTACACAAGCAAACAGTGTGCATGGTACTTGCACATTAGATTATTATAAAGATGCAGTATTGATAATAGAAGAAAAAGTCAAAAGTGCTCATTTTTTTATTTTCAGTGACGATTTGGATTGGGTAAAAGTAAATCTTGATTTTATTGAAAATATTACATTTGTTGAACTTGCTGAAGATATACCAGACCATGAAGAGATGTTTCTTATGAGCCAATGTAAACATAATATCATTGCTAACAGCTCATTTAGTTGGTGGGGAGCTTGGCTAAATAAAAATCCAGATAAAATTGTTTTAGCACCAAATAAATGGTTTAATGATTCATCTATTAATACTCAAGATTTGATTCCTGAAGGTTGGATACGTTTATGAATAGTCCAATGATCTCAGTTTTAATGCCAGTTTATAATGGTGAAAAATATTTAAGAGAAGCGATAGAGAGCATCTTGAATCAGACCTATAATGATTTTGAATTTATCATTCTTAACGATGGCTCAACTGATAGAACCGAAAAAATTATTTTATCGTATGATGATTCTCGAATTGTTTATGTTAAAAATGAAGAAAATCTAGGAATTATCAAATCCTTGAATAAAGGACTAAAGTTAGCTAAAAGTAAATATATTGCACGCATGGATGCCGATGATATTTCATGCCCTCAAAGATTTAAAATACAGGTGAAATTTATGGAAGCTAATCCTGATTTTACAGTTTGCGGTACATGGACAGAAGTATTTAGAGAGAAAGACAAATATGTTAATAAAACACCAGTAACAAATGAAGAAGTCAAAGCAACTCTTTTTTTTAATTCAGCTATTGCACATCCAACAGTATTTTTACGCAACAAAGTGATTATTGAAAAAGAACTTTTTTATGATGAAAATTATATACATGTTGAAGATTATGAATTATGGTGTAGAATGTCCTCGAAAATTAAGTTTGCAAATATACCTGAAGTACTACTAGAATATCGATATCATTCTGAAAGTATTAGTTTAAAAAATAAAGTAATCCAAAATGAATTTTCATTTAAGGTAGCTACAAATCAATTAAAACTTTTATTAAGAAGGCAAAATATATCAAAAGAAGAGATTGAACTTCACAAAACCATTTTAGGATACAATAAAAATCATTGTATCAACATAAAAAATTTAGTTGATTGGTGTTTTCTATTATGGAAAGAAAATAATAATACTGCACAGTATAGCCTTCAATTTTTTAATAGATATCTAACATTTGCCTGGAAAACAGCAATAAATAATTCTAAGAACAACTTATATAGAATGTCTTTCAATTATCTATATTTGTTTGTGACAGGGAAAGTTTACTTAAATACTTTTATCTTTTTTATTCGATTGTCCTGGTGGTGTCTTTTGCAGAAATTTCACTTATTTTGATAGAGATTTCAGAACTAAAATGGAATTGAGTTTTTTATAAAACTTATATTTTAGATCCTGTTGCTTTTTGCAAGAGGCTCTATTATAAATAATTATATTTCATCAATATATTTATAAGTATGATGAAATATGGTTGTATTATGGGGCTATCGTCTGTGATAATTAATACTGAATTTTTTAGACAATTAAATTATAAATTTAATTAACACTATATAGTAGCTGAAGAGTATGATATATGGTTAAGAATTATTTATAATACTCCAGAACATTTTATATATATATCTAGAAATTTATATAAATATCGAATTCACTCTCAATGTTCAAGTTTCTTATTTGTAAAAGAAGGTTTAATTGAAATACTTGAATATTGGCTTAATATGTTTAATGATGATTTTTTATTTAAATATGCAAAAAACAATTATCAAGAAGAAATTTAAAATATGTACATTTCATTTTAGAAAATAAAAAAATAACGGAAGTTGAAAAATATTTTATGAAAGCATTAAAACTGAATAAATTTAATGTTCGTAATTGGTGGGGGATATTGAAATACTACATCTTGAAAAATAGGTTATAATATATTTATGAATGTATTATTTATCGAACGTAATTTAGCAAAAAATGGTGTTGTTTTTGATCAAATTCAGCGTATAAAAAAATATGCTAATATTACAATTTTGAACATCAATATTGGAAAGTATCGAGGTTTTGATCATCCTGATGTTATTAATGTTCACTGTCCTTTTTTTCCTAAAATTGAACATGTGAAAAGTTATTTATTTAATCATGTTGTTCTAAAAAAAATTAAGAAAATAGTAGACAAAAAAAAGATTGGTATAATTCATGCACATCAAGTTTTTCCACAAGGTCTAGCAGCGTATATTTTAAACAGAAGATATAGAATACCTTTTCTTGTTACTGGGCGAGGAACTGATGTATTAGTTTATCCAAATCAAACTAGATATTTAAGAAAAAATATAGGCAAAGTTTTGTATAATTGTAGTGCTTTTTTAGGTGTCTCAAATAATATAATTGCTAATGCAATTGATATGGGTTTAGAAAAGAACAAAGCTTATTTTATTCCAGATGGAATACCTGAGAATATCTTTTCATATGATTCATTACTTAAACAAAAAACTTCAGTAAACACAATTTTATTTGCCGGTTCTTTGTTACCTGTAAAAAATGTTTTAAGACTGATTAAAGTTTTTTCAATAGTTGCTAAAACTAAAGCTAATGTTCGATTTAGAATTGCAGGAGAGGGACCTTTAAAGGATGAAATGTTGAGAGATATTACAAGATTGGGTATACAAAATTCAATTACTTTTTTAGGTCAACTGGATCATGGGAGATTAGCAATCGAAATGAAAAATGCTGATTTATTTTGCTTGCCAAGCATAAGTGAGGGGTGGGGAAATGTAATTACTGAAGCTATGTCATGCGGTACACCTGTTGTTGGAGCAAATGTAGGGGGTATACCCGAACAGATAATTTCTGATGATTACGGATTTTTGTGTGATCCATATTCGCCTGAAGATATTTCTGATAAATTATTACTGGCTTTAGATAGAAAAGACTGGAATTATGAAAAAATATCTAAGCATGGTAAATTATATACAAGAGATGATACAGCTAAAAAGATAACAGAAGTTTATCAAAAGTTAAGTGGATAATAATATCCAAATTTGTATATATTAATGAATAGATTATGCTTTAAAACAGCTTAAAACTCTTAAATATCCTACTATAATAAAATGAAAACAAAAATAAAAGATTACATTTTAAATAGAAATAAATATTTAATATATAATATATCAAAAATTCTATTTAAGAACAAACTTCAACCTGTTAATAATATATTATTAACAGGTAGTCCGCGTTCTGGAACAACTTGGCTTGGTTCACTTATTGCATCCTGTTCTGGAATCATGGTTGCTCGCGAACCATTTGCTCCAAGTAAAAAATTATATAGAAATGGATTCAGTGAAAGAACATATAGAAATGAATTAGATACTTGGAAAACGGGGCAATCTGTAATCAATAGTTTTTTGGAAGGCAGATCATTTATACCAACTTCGTTTGCGGATAATCAATTATTATGTTGTATTAATCCTGAACAATTAATCTTAAAATGTATAAGAATTAATCGGCTACTTCCATGGGTGGCTCAAAATATTGATGTTCAAAATATTATATACATAGTGAGACATCCATGCGCAGTTGTGAATTCCCAACTCGCCCATAAACAGTTTTCTCCTATGAGAAAAGTTAGGAATGAAACAATAGAATTAATTGATCAAGAGGTTCCATATTTAAAAAATTATGTTTTAAGTTTGAAGAATGAAGAAGAGTTACGAACTGTGGAATGGTGTATGGACCAAATCATTCCTTTGAAAAGTAATTGTTCAAAATGGATAACTCTATCATATGAAGAAATTGTACTGAATGGGCCTAATTATTTGTTAAAAAAATTAGGGAAAATAAAATTGGATAATAATGCAATTACAAGTAATTTTAACAGGAACAGTAAAGCAGTAGGTGAATGGTCTGTAGATCATTCCAGAGCTTCTGCTCTAGAGAGAATTTCATCTTGGCAAAATGGAATGGAAAAATCCAAGATTACATCGGTACTTAACGTTGTCAAACAATTTGGTATAAAAGGTTTCTCTTCCAGCCCCGTTCCGGATTTTACAAATATCAAACTGGAAAACTAACTGACTAATGAATTTTAAAAAAATAATATTTCATTATCCAGGTCCATTTTATGATATTTTGGATACAGGAGAAAAAAAACGTCCAAAAAAGATGTATGAAGCATTTTGTGAACTAGGTTATGATGTTTTCCCAATAGTAGGTTCTTATAGAGAGAGGGAGGAGAAATTTAATCAAATTAGAAATAATATTGAGGCATTTAATTTCATATATTGTGAAAACTCTACTATGCCAATAACTATGGTAGATGAAAATCATATTCCAAAACCTTTTTCTATCGATAAAAAACTATTCAAACTTGCTCATAATAAAAAAATACCGATTGGAGTTTATTATAGAGATTTATATTGGAAGTTTAATAGTTTTAAAAAAGAAATTGGTATATTAAAGTATTATTTATCACTCTATTTTTATAAAAATGAACTTAAATTTTACTCGAAATACTCAGATGTTTTATTTGTTCAGTCTCTTGAATTTAAAAAAGCTGTACCATATTTTTGTCAAGATAAAATATATGAATTACCTCCTGGTGGGGATGGAACTGAAAATATAAATAATGAAATATCTTTACCTCTTCAATTAATATATATTGGTTCAATAAAACCTCCAATATATGATATTTCAGATGCTATAGAAATTATTAAGTCAATGACAGATAAACCGATAATCTTAAATTTAGTTATTAGAAAATCTCAAAGTTATCTGATCAAAGACTATTATAAAGGCCTTTCAGATAATATTAAAGTTAATCACGTAAGTGGTAAAGAATTGTATAAACTTTTACAACAATCTCATATAGCTTTAATGCATTATAGAAAAGATAAATATAGAAAATTAGTCAAGCCATTAAAACTGTTCGAAGCAATTACATTTGGCTTGCCTTTAATTACAAACTATGGAACTGCAACTGCAACATTTTTAAAGCAAAATAAATTTGGTTGGATTGTTGATGCTAAAAATGATTTGAATAAATTGTTAAATTATCTTATTAGTAATTTCCATGAAGTGAAAAACAAAAGAAAAAAAATAATAGAACATATAGAGGAGCATACTTGGATTGCACGAGCTAAAAGTGTAGAATTTGTTTTAATGAATAAAGATATAAAATAAAAGAAAGAGTTATGAAATTATTACATGTTGTTGGAGCAAGACCGAATTTTATGAAACTTGCTCCTGTCTATTTGGCCTGTAAATCTATTGGATTAAATCAATTTGTTGTTCATACTGGGCAGCATTATGATAATAAAATGTCAGATATATTTTTTAGAGAGCTAGGCATACCTAAACCTAACATAAATTTGGGAATAGGTTCTTGTAGCCATGCTACGCAAGTAGGTAGAATTATGATAGCAATTGAAAAACACTTATTATCATATTTACCTGATAAAGTAGTTGTTTATGGTGATGTTAACTCTGCAGTAGCTGCAGCTTTTGCTACAGTAAAACTTGGAATTCCTATTGTTCATGTAGAGGCTGGACTAAGGTCTTTTGATAGAACAATGCCTGAAGAAATTAATAGAATTGTAGTTGATCAATTATCAGGAATCCTCTTTACTCCATCGAAAGATGCTAATATAAACCTTCAAAAAGAAGGAGTAAAAGCTAAAAATATATTCTTTGTTGGAAATGTAATGATTGATACTTTAAAAAGATTATTGCCAATGGCCAAAGGCATTGAATTAAAGTTCAATTCATATGCTCTTTGTACTATTCATAGACCTTCAAATGTTGATGATGTCGTAAAACTTCCAAAATTACTTAATTTATTGCAAGATATAAGTAGAAAAATGCCTATAATATTTCCTGTTCATCCAAGAACAAAAAAACAGTTAGATAAGATAAGTAAATTAAAATATAACTTAAGTAAGATTCATTTTATTGAACCTGTTGGATATTTAGAGTTTTTAGGGCTTCAAAAAAGTGCTGATTTAGTTATTACTGATTCTGGTGGAATACAAGAAGAAACATCCTATTTAGGGATTCCATGCTTAACATTAAGACCTAATACTGAAAGACCAATTACAATCACTAAAGGTACTAATAAATTAATATGGAATTGTACAAATGAAGAAATCCTCAATGATGTTGACCAAATAATTTTAGGTAAATGGAAAAAAGGTGGAAAAATTGAATTATGGGATGGAAATGCAGGTATTAGAATAGCCAAAGTATTGGGTAATCAGAGTTGATTAACTCGTATAAAATCATTTTTTTTTGTATCTATAAATCACTTCCGTGATTAGTCGATATTTTTTATGATTTTGAATAGACATCATTTTTTATATTTAATTGGATCATTGTATTTATGTTTTGTTAGTTTTGTTGAAAGGCAGATTAGGTCAATGAGTGAATCCGGTGAGAGCTTTGACTTTAGCTTGTAGTAAATGTATAAACAATTTTCATTACGCTATCCACAAATACATTTTACAAAATGGTGTTTATTGAAGGTGTAAATAGTTACCAAGTTACAATTAGGCTAATATCAATGGAAGCGCATACTCAAAAGATTTTAATATTGATGTGTCATGGTCTTGGTGTAACATTTTGGTCTATGCTTGCTAGTACTGATATTAAGAAAAAATATCCTGACTCAGAAATATGGATTGGAGTAAAGTCACAATCAAAAGATTTATTTTTTGGATTAATTGATTATGATAAAACCCTTGAATTAAATAATGTTATAGGGGATAGACATAGAGAAAAGTTTCTGTTTAAAGAATATCTATCTGAACTAAGAAGGGTAAGAAGAGAAAAATTTAATATTGCAATAGATTTAACAGGTAATCGATATTCAGCTCTGTTTTTATTCCTGTGTGGAATAAAAAAAAGAATAGGTTTAAATTTACATAAATTAAGTTTTTTGTATACTATGAAAGGTCCAAAGTTTGATTTTTCAACGCATTTGATAAATAAATCGATTCAAACAGTTAATATTTTATTTAAATGCAGTAGAAATAATGAACAAGTACTACCTGAAATAGCTATAACTGATGAAGCACTTTGTTCAAATATTGGAATTACTAAAGAGACCTTATCAACAGAAAAAATTGCTCTTCTTGTACCTGGTGCAGGCTGGCAAGAGAAATGTTGGGATTTAAATAGTTTTGCTGAATGTGGGAATTTCCTGACAAATAAAGGTTATAAAATAATTATTTCAGGTTCTCCTGCAGAGAAAGCATTATGTGTTGAACTTTCTTCAATGATAACTAATTCTATAACATTTAATTCTAATCTTAAATATTTTATTGCCCTAATCAGTTATATAGATTTAGCTATTTCAAATGATAACGGTGCAGGGCATCTGATTGCCGCATCAGATAAAAAACTGATTTCTATATTTTGCGGCAACACAGATCCTAGGATCTGTGGACCTATTGGGCGTAATGTAATAATTGTTGAAAAAGAAAATACAACGCCTAAAAATGTGATACCAATAATTGACGTAATGATAAACACTAATGCAGCTAAATAAAAAAAAATCTAGTACGAATATTACTTGTATACGAAAGTGTTCAATTTGTGATTCTACTAAAATAACTTATAAATTTACAATTGACAATAGACATATAGTCAAATGTATAAAATGTGGATTTGTGTTTGTAAATGAATATGATCAGGTAAAGCTTGATAAAGCATATAAAGAAAATTATTATAGATCAGCTGATGATCCGAATATTGAAAAATGGTTAGTTAAGAATAATGCAGTGTGGGTAGGACTAACTAATTTTGTGCTCAAATTTGCTACTATTAAAATTTCTTCAATACTGGATATTGGTTCAGGATGTGGTGGTTTTTTGTTGAATTTTCATAATAGATATTCAAATGCCAAACTATACGCTATTGAGCAGTCACAAGAAGCAAAAGAATTTCTCAATAATAAAAATAAGAATATAACCTTTATTGGTGATATCACTGAAGCTCAAAGTAAATATAAAGAAAAATTTGATGCTATTACCTTATTTCAGGTTTTAGAGCATTTTTTTGATCCAAAAGAAAAGTGCAAAGAGATTTATTCACTGTTAAAACCTAATGGGATTTTATATTTAACTGTTCCTAATATTCATTCCTATCTAGTATTATTTAAAAAAGCAAATGATGGATATTGTTTTTCTAATTTAACACATTTATCCTTTTTCTCTTCCAAAGATATAAAACGGTTACTTACTGACTGTGGATTTACAGAAGTCAAAAGAATAAAAATGTTTGGTGCAAGCAATATCAAAGGATACAAGAAGATAACTCAATGGCTTTTAAGAATTATAGGAATATCTACCGAATTAAGATTTATAGCATATAAAAAATAGGTAGTTATCAATATTATTCAAGATAATGTTTATGATAATAATTTTACATTTTATAGAGTTTTAAATAACTTTTAATCATTCTATCAATACTGTAATTATTGACAGGTTCAATAAATGGTTTATTTATATATTGTGAAATATCATCCAAACAATCAGATCTTGAAAAATTAGTAGTCTTTCCATTAGAGTACTGAGAAATTATTTCTGGTAAAGAATCGGCATCACTGCATAAGCATGGAATCCCATGAGCCATCGCTTCAACTAGAGTGAGACCAAAACCCTCATATCTAGAGGGCATTACAAAAAGGTCAAAAGCACCAATACAGTCTGCTGCATCGCTTCTATAACCCGGTAATATTACTTTAATATTATCGGGTATTGTTTTTATGAGATCTTCAAGCTTTTTTCTTTCTACTCCTTCCCCTATAATAACAATTCCCCAAGTCTCTTTTTTAGGAATTATCTTTCCTAGTTCTGGCAATAATTTAAGAAATATATCATAACCTTTCTGCCAGTTTAATCTTCCCACTGATCCAATTATCTTGTTACAGTTTTCAAATCCCCATTCTTGTTTAAGTTCATTAACCTTTTCCAATGTCAGATGATTTGGGGGTTTAATCCCATTACTAATTACTTTGATTTTTTCAGTTGGAATTTTAAGTTTTTTTGCATGGTACTCTGCTGCTGCTTTTGAAACAGCTGTTTGATAGCTACAAAATCTGAATGTTAACTTATCCAGTATGAAATGCCAGCTTTTTCTTTTTCTTTTTTCTGCTATATGGATAGTATTAATTAGTTTGAATTTTAGGCCAAAAATATTATTTAATCGGCAGGCTATATTAGCGTGAATGAGATGTGAATGAACGATTAAATTGAACATTGAACTCTGAACGTTGAACTCTGAATTAGTATAGTTACTTAAAAGAAACTTTCTAAGTCTGAAAATTCTCCATGGTGTCCATTTGGTTAAATTCAGGCTATTTACAGGAATGTTATTTTCTAACAATTCATCAACTATGATTGAATTATCAGGAAGTGGCTGTAAAGAAATAACTATTACATTGTGCCCCATCCTTTTAAGATCTATACTTAGATTTGCAACAATTCTTTCTGCTCCAGCTGGGTGAAGTTCAGTAATGACCTGTACTATATTCATAATTTATATTTAGTTACCTATATTTATTTATTTTTTAGTCTATGTAATAAAATTCTATTTTATTTTTGAACTTATTTTATATCGATATTAATTTTTCTATCTTTGTTTTAGGACTGAAACAAGCTAATACAGCAGAACTTAAATTGGATTTGAAAGAAAACTGAACTTTAAACCAAGAATTCAACATTATCCAATTTTCATTTAACTCATTCATTAATGCATAAACAAAATGATTGATGTCCTTTGATCTGCCTTCATTCAATACAGCGATTATTACTTTGTTTTTTAGGGTAGTATTTCTTTGTAGTTTGGCCAGTTTATATATGTATAATTTTGAGTTCTTAACCGAGTAGTTTTTATGCTTAATACTTTCAGGGATTTTAATTTTTGAAACTTGACTTTTTTTATTGATGCCATCAATGAAATTTGATGCTGGATAAATTGCAATCGCACTATTATTAGAATGGGGAATTCTTAAATGGTTTTGTACGAGTCCAAATTTATTATTAAATGAAGCTGGATATCCATGTCCTGCAGGAAAGACAATAAAAGTGTTGATAGGAAGATTTTTGCATAATAAATTATATGTTTTTCTATATTGTGGCGGTGTCCAGGCCTGTAAGTTACCCCAAAAAGATGATACGATCCAACTCATTCCTATTATGAAAAATAAACTAATTGCAATTCTTTTTTTTGGAAAAATATTTTTTAACAAATAAAATAAACTACCTGAGCCCACAAATATTAACATTGGGATAATAGGTATGTAAACTCGGGCTGGACCTGCTTTGATGAAGAATGTAGAAAATATAATAAAAGCACAAGTACATAATGCAGAAAATGATAAATAAAAAATTTTTAAGTTTTTTAAAAATAAACCAATAATTATTACAATAAGCAATGGTAATACATTTAAACTAGTAAGTAAGCTGTACACAAAAGAGTAAAACTGTTTAATGCTAGCTATGCTCTTTCCAAAATTTTGTCCTTGTATGAATTGCCAAAAATTATACCAAAACCATCCAACGAGGCATATAAGCAATAAATAATAAAAAAAACTTTTTTTATTATTTATTACATTTAAAAAGGCGGCAATTTTTTTATTATCAGGTCCAATATTCCTATAAAAAATATATATTGCGTGAATTATAATTAATGGAATTAAAAATAGAATTGAAGTAGGAATTGTTAGAACACATAATATAGGTAGAAATACGAAAATCATTAAATATAAATAAAAATTATATCGATTTTTCTGTTCAATGTATATGATACAATAAATAAATAATATTAGTAAAGTTGTTTGTATTTCATATCCTCTCGCTGTTTGTGAGTAATGAACTAAAATTCCATTAAAGGCTGTTAAAAGCAAAGTAAAAATAGCAATAAAACAATTTTTAAAAATTATATAAGATAATAAAGGCATTAAGAGCATTAAAAATATACCAGCTATTAATGCCGGAAATCTAACAGCGAAATAATTTTCTCCAAAAGTAAGTAAAGAGTATTTGATCAAGAAGCTGTTTAAGGGATGGTTATTGGGAGTCGTAAGTTTTGTAAATATTTTAATATTAGAAGCATTTGAATAATGAGTGATTGTCCATATTTCATCATATTCTAAGTTCCTTGATGAAATTTCCGACAGCCTAAAATAAATACCAAGTGTCAAAATCATAAGACAGATAGTAATATACAATAATGTTTGTCTGTTTTTAAATATCTGTTTTGTAATCATTTTATTATTATTTTCTTGCAACAATATAAAGGTTTTGTCCAATGCGGGGCTCTATGTATTTTTCAATTTTACTTTGTATAGGTAAAATGATTTTATCAAAAAGAACCACCTGATTTGATTTTTGACTTTTAATCTTTAATATTCTGTTATTGACAAACCACCCCAAAAAACCAATAAAGTTACAATAACGAATTTTTTCTACGGAAAATCCGGCTGTTTTAGCTTTTCCTATAATCTCTTTTTTGTTATACCTTCTGAAGTGCTTTAGCTTTTGGTCCATTGAACCATATATACATTGAAAAGCAGGGACAAAAGCAAACATACTTCCACCCGGTGATAATAAATTATAACATTTTACAAATGCTTTATTATCATCTTCTATATGCTCGAAAACATTAAAACTACATATTAAATCAAATTGACTTTTTGTATCTAACGCTTCTGGGAAACTTCCTAGGATGCTATTAGAATAAATTTGCAGTGAAGAAAGCTTTTCTTCTAACTTTTTATAGCACTCTTTATCCTGCTCAATACAGGTTATAGATTGTATTTGTTTTTTACAATTTGTCAGTAGCATATCCGTCATATTGCCAATACCAGCACCAATTTCAAGTATATTGCCATTAACATATGGAGACAATAATGAAAATAGGTATTTATTATAATTTTTTGCTTGTGTCATAATATTCTGATCATCTGTTATAAAACTATCCTTCACTACTTTTCCTCCTGCTTAGTTTTAGTTTATAAACATAAAGCATTCCTGATGCCGACATGATACAAATGAATGGCAATGCTGGTAGATGATACCTAGGCATTGAAATAGGGCCAGGAAGAAAAAGATAATATTCAATAAAACCTAATGCGCAAAATATCAAAAACCATTTTTTCGTGATAAAATAGATTAA
>Ga0307988_1000792_pt1 | contig 20229 bp, 22 predicted proteins | sample EllFjometagen183_FD_203166 | JGI IMG/M metagenome (GOLD analysis project Ga0307988, IMG submission 203166) | Marine microbial communities from Ellis Fjord, Antarctic Ocean - #183 | ecosystem: Environmental > Aquatic > Marine > Unclassified | place: Southern Ocean | collected 2014-10-08 | reverse complement strand
TCGGTCAAGAGGTTTTGCTGGAGCTACTGTGTTAAGGGGCGTTGCTGGATTTGGCGCAAATTCAGTCTTGCATACTGATCAATTGCTCTGTTTATCTCAGGATTTGCCCTTAGTGATAGAAGTCGTTGATAGCGAAGAAAAGATAGAAAGTATTGTTCTTGAGCTTGGTGACATGTTGCAGGGGGGAATGGTGACCCTTGAAAAGGCACGTGTTATTTATTACAAAAAATGAATGGAAATTAGATGTTAAAACGATTGTTACAGGTTTTTGCGGCACCCACAACTCAAGCCAAATCAACGTCAGAAGAGCGTATTCCTTTAGCCGCTGCGGTGTTGTTGCTAGAGATTGCAAACACGGATGGAGAATTTCATCCTGAAGAACAGGCGATGTTGGGAACTTTGTTAAGGGAGCATTTTGCTGTTTCGGAAGAATCACTGGATGATTTATTGAAATTGGCAGATGAAACACGCCAATCCAGCCATGATTTGCATCAATTTACGCGTGAAATTAACAAAGCGTTTACTCAGTCAGAGAAGGAACGCATTATAGAGGCTTTATGGCAATTGGTTTATGCTGACGGGCGCTTGGATTGCTACGAGGATGCTCTTATGAGGCAACTGGGTTCTTTGATTGGCCTTTCTCATCGTCAACTGATTGATGCAAAGTTGAGAGTCGCAAAGTCTTGAAACGTGCTTTGGTCAGGCTCGTAGATTGGGGACATGAGCTCCTGTCTGAAGTTGTCTGCACGGGTGACCTTGTGGTTGATCTTACTGCCGGAACCGGCCAAGACACTTTGGCATTATACAACATGGTTGGCCCGACAGGGCAGGTCGTTGCTTGTGATATTCAATCCCAGGCAATGTTGGCAACAAGCGAAAGAATGATGGCTGCAGGTGCTCAGGTTAAGCTGCAACAGCAGAATATTCAGTCGCTACAATGTGAACCTGGTGTTGACCTGCTGAAAATGAGTCATGCAGAGATCGGGTCGGTTCTTTCTTCCGCCCCCAAAGGAATTATCGCCAATCTTGGTTATCTTCCTGGGGGAAGTAAAGAACTGATCACTCTTCCTGAATCAACTCTGCTTGCGCTTGAGCAGTCTTGTTCTCTGCTTGCGGTTAGGGGGCGGCTTGCTTTAGTTGTTTACCCTGGCCATCCAGGGGGAGCTGAAGAAGGGGCTGCCGTGTCTAAATTTTTCACTGAGCTGGATGATTCCAGATTTCAGGTTTTACAGATGAAGGTGTGCAATCGACCTCAAGCACCCTTTTTGTTTATGGTAGAAAAGCAACCTTAGCTTCGTTCGGGGGGAGTTCTTTAATGTTGGTACGTATTTTTACACTCTGTTTTTTAGGATGCTTTCTTCTGGTTGGAACTGTGGCTGCCGATGATTTTGACACCGCATTTGGGGATGAGTTTTCTGCCGCCCCGGCTGAATTGATTGCAGACCCATTACAACCTTTAAATCGAGGCACTTTTTGGGTCAATGATAAACTTTATTTTTACCTGTTTAAACCCGTTGCTAAAGGGTACCGTCTGGTTTTGCCAAGACCGGCTAGAGTTTCAGTTGGGAATTTTTTCTCGAATTTAGCGACACCAATTCGAGCTGGTAACGCACTGTTACAATTTAAATTCCGGGATTTTGGCACAGAAGTTTACCGTTTTGTTATTAACTCGACCTTTGGAATTGTTGGTTTTTTTGACCCAGCGAAATCTGTTGCTGGAGTCAACGTAACTGTTGAAGATTTTGGTCAGACACTGGGTCGTTATGGGACTGGGCATGGATTTTATTTGGTTTTGCCCATTGTTGGCCCTTCCAGTTTGCGTGACGCCACCGGTGTCTTTGTCGATTCTTTTGCTGATCCACTCAGATATACTAATCTGGAAACTCTTGAACATATGGGTATCAAGATTCTGGATGTAGAGAATCGGTTATCTCTGGATCGGGAAACTTATGAAAGTATAGTTCGCGATTCTATCGATCCCTACTTGTTCATTCGAGCCGCTTATGCGCAGCGCCGACTGGCGCAGGTGGGTGAAGATACGTATAATGTCAATATATTTGAGGGGCCTTTATTTGATACTGATCTTTTAAACCCTTTTGATTGGTTTGGATTCTAACGATGAAAAAAATACTACTAAGCTGTTTATTGATTCTTCTTTTTTCTACTTCAGGTTTTGCTTTGCCACAGCCGCAGGCTCGGGTTAAGCAAATGGTCGATTCTATTTTAGGGGTCTTACAACACCCTGATTTGAACGCTGAGGAAAAAAAAGCTCAGGTGAGTGGGCGGGTGCAGGAATATTTGAATGTGCAGTCCATGTCTCGTCGTACCCTCGGCTCCTATTGGGAAGGGGCAACAGAAGAACAGCGGCAGAATTTCTCAGCGTTGTTTGTCAGGATTCTTGAGGGGACATATTTAAGCCGGATCGATGATTATTCTGCTGGTACGGTTCAGTATTTGAAGCAGAGAGTTAAGGATAACAAAGCGATTGTTGATACAGTGATTGTTTCAAAGGAATTGGAAATTCCCGTTCAGTACAAAATGATTTATGATGCCGATTCCTGGCAGGTTTTTGATTTGGTCATAGAAGGGGTCAGCCTGGTCAAAAATTATCGTTCCAGTTACGGTGAAATTATTCGCCAGGCGGGATATGACGGGTTGCTGGCCCTGATGGGTGAAAAAGTGCAGGCAATGGAATCATCAATGTAAAATTGCAACTTTTTTGATAGATTGGAAAAGAAGAGGGCGCTTTCTCAACGAGAAAGCGCCCTCTTCTTTATTTAGCGAGCACCAGAACTTTTATGCTTGTTTTCTTGAAAGTCCTTCGGGTGCATCTTTAGTCATGCCAAGTAGCATCAGAACGGCAGGAATCAGTTGGGCAATAACGACAAGAGTACAAAAGCCAACGAATGAAAGAACAAATAGACCACTGTGATATGTGGTTGTTGAGTTGATTGCAAATACTGGGGTTGCCAGAGCCGTAGTAACTAGGAGTGTCGATAAGATAGGCTTCATTGGGAACATAGTTTTCTCCTTTTGTTTTGCGATCTTTAGGGTTTTCCTTGCGGTAGCTATTTTAATCCTTTGACGGATATATCTTTTAACTATCAGGGTGTTGTTTTTTTCGAGTACAGTTCAATGTTCTATTTGTAACCAAATGTATCATTATTGTCAACAATTGGACATGTCTCTTTTGTTTGTTAGTAGCATCATATTTGTGGTTGTGTGAAAAGTGCTAATCGAGATGGTGTTTTTGAAGTTAGAGAAAATTCCAAAGATGAGCCGTATTGTTTTGAAGGCAACTAATTGCCAAGAGGTAGGCCGTAGTGAAAATTATTCCTTAAAGTTAGCGATGGAAAACGGCATGGAATCTGTGAAGGAAAATGCAGATGTGACGACGAAACTCCGGTCATGATCCGGTGCTGACGAGTAAATTGGGTGGGGGAAGGGGAGGCAGATGAACAGAAATTTTTCAGAAGGAAATTTGATCGGAGATTTCGGCGTGATAGACGATGCGGTACATGGTGATCGTGTGGCCGTCAGCTGTGATGCTGATCTGAACCGTCTCCTCGGGTGGTCCCAGACCTTGCAGTATGGGGAGATCGGATTCTGAGAGGATCATGAAGTTGAAATCATCAATGTCTTCCTCGTCTTCGTACTCCAGCAGTTCTTGGCGACAGTACAGCAGATAGGATGTGACTTCGCGTTGGAGTTCCGGGTCGTGGGTGAGGAGGTGGCAGTCTGAGAGGTTGCGGATGTGGATCATGTTGGGGCTCCTTTCTGTGGAAATAGAAAAGCCCAACCAAGACGGAATCCTGATCAGGCTAAGTTTTTTTTGGATATTGTTTTGTTATGTGTTGTCAGGAAACTTCAAATCTTACTATTTTTGGAAAACAATCAGGCTCCACCAAAATCATTTGCAAAAATAAAATCCCGACTTTTGACAATCCGATTCTATGCAATTTAGGCCTCAGAGGGATAAGGCTCCATTTTTTTAGATGCGTAGATAAAACCATCCCATTAGACCTCATGATCTAGATCTACCGTTTTCTCTTTCTCAGGAAACTTTTCAGAAACTTTTTCTGTTGCTGATTCTGTTGTCTTAGTTGGACAGTCATCGTTCAAAAATCCGCCATAGATCAATTATATATTTCAAATCATTGGACGCACGGTTAAACTCAGCAAATCTCTTAACCAAAGATCGCACTAATCCAGGAAGCTTTTTGGGGCCAAAGACTATCAGTGCCAAGACAACCCCAAAGCTTCTTACTCTCGGCGAAAATGGCTTCAAGGAAAGCTACCGTCAATCGCTCATCATCGCTGAATAAATTGACTTATAAAATCGGAACAGCCTATCATTCGCATGCACTTATAACTCAGATTAAGTTGAAAACTTCATGCTCTATTTAGGTTGCGTCTTACTCTGGAGAAAGAAAGTTATTGATGCTGACGTACTCTGAAGCTCTCGCCGAGGTGCTTGAAAATACCTGCCCTCTACCACCAATCAAACAAAGTCTTCACAAAATTCGCAGTGAGCAAATACTTGCGGAGCCTGTTTATGCACAGCGTGATCTACCGCGAGCCGACACTGCGACTATGGACGGTTTTGCTTTTATGCATTCTGGCCTAAAAACAGATACTCCTCTTAAAGTTGTTGGTTTTGCCCCGGCTGGGCACAGGTTTAATCATCCAGTTCGCAGCGGTGAAACCGTTCGGATCATGACCGGAGCCCCATTGCCCGAGGGGTGCGATACTGTCGTTCCAATTGAAAAAACGGTGCAAAAAAACAATTGGTTGGAGCTTAGCTCTGTCCCCAATTCGGGCTCTTACGTACGACAGCGTGGAGAAGAATTTCGTCAGAATGAACTCGTTCTTGCTGCTGGGACAAACCTTTCCCCCGGAGCAATCGGACTCTTGTCAGCCGCTGGAATTACTCACCCAAAGGTTTACCCTCTCCCCAGAGTCGCTATTCTATCAACCGGGGATGAACTGATCTCACTTGATGAAGCGCTGCAGGAAGGAAAAATAGTCAATTCCAACGCATATCTGCTAGCAGCGCGATTACGGGAAGAAGGGATTGAGCCGGTAGTGCTTGGGATCGCCAAAGATCACCCCGATGAGCTGGATGAAAAACTCAGAGAGGGCCTTAGCGCAGATTTACTGATAACCACAGGTGGAGTGTCCGTCGGTGATCGCGATCTGGTCAAGTCCGTTCTTAACAACCTGGGATTCAATAAAGTATTCTGGAAGGTTGCGATCAGTCCGGGAAAACCGATTTTGTTTGGAACTATCGATACCGTGCCGATTTTCGGACTACCTGGCAACCCTACTGCCACCGCCACAACCTTTGAACTCTTTGTTCGACCAGCACTACGCCGGCTAACTGGTTACAGCAACCCTCTTGCACCACGGATCAAGGTACGCCTAGCCGACAGCATCAATGGTGGCAGAAAACGCCAGCAGTTCCTCTGGGGACAACTCAAAATTGTTGCAGGAGAACTACAGTTTCTCCCGGCAAAAGGCAAAAAGTCCGGGCAACTCCATGACCTGGTAAAAGCACATGCTCTACTTCCGGTGCCCAGCGACAGCCCTGGGCTATCTGCTGGCGACGAAGTTGAGATTTTCCTGGTCCGCTTGCCAAGTAGTAGCAACAATTGATAGGGCTTCCCTCATGATCGCTTTAAAGAAAACAGAATCGGCAATTCGACACTAATGTTGCGTCTGGGCTGCGGAAAAGGAGCAGCCAGCTTAACGGCAAGAATTGCAGCCTTATTCAAAATTGGATAGGGTGATTCGGCGAGAATACGGACCTCGTCAATAGCTCCGGTCGCAGTGATCATGAAGCTTAGATTGACCTTGCCGGTCATCCGTAAGCGCCTTGCACGAGCGGGGTAGTCGATATGCTCTTCAATCATCCCTCGGATAAATCCCAAATAGACCGGGTCTACACCACCCAAATCGCCTTCGCTCTGTTTTTCTGACACGATGTCAGACAGCCCATGCTTGTCACTGCTGGATGAAGATTCTTCTTCGCCGTAGTGCTCAATAACGGCTGTATGCTCTTTAAATCCAGCATCGACAGCTTGTTGTTTGAAAGGTTCTTCAGGCAGTTCGACAGCTACTGGTTCAAGGGATGATGGCGATTCAAGGTTCTGTTGCAGTTCCTCCTCAGGCTTTTGCCGGAAACTTTCCCGCTGTGGGGGCAACGATTTTGCAACATGCTGGAAGACTTGTTTGAGCGGTTCAGGCGGGGGAATAGCCTCAGGTTTAGTCATTTCAGAAGCGATAACTGGAGGGGATTGTTTCACCACTGAACGATAGCTTTCTTTTTGTACTTTTTTTTCAGCCAGCATTTCTGTCGCCGTATTACCCAGATCAATCAGTGTCACCTGGATTGTCGGTGTCAACGACTTGATGTTCTGGCGTAAGGATGGCTCATTCGTATAATACATCCCCACAGCTACAAGATGAAAAGCCAGGGACAGTAATCCGCAATAGAGAAAAATCCGTTTATCCGTCAACATAGCTAACCAGCTTTTCAAAAGAACCCTCTGTTTCCGCATCAACAACCACATACTCAGTTAGGTTAAACTTTTGTATCACTTTTTCGATGAAATCACGGCGGACAACAATCAGTAGTCGATTTTTAGAAATTAGCAATTCGGACAAGGCGGAAGCCCAGCCCTTGCCGGCCAATTCGAGTCGGCCGATCTCGTCAAGTACCGTCAGTGAAGACTCTCGTTCCGTTACGATCGTTTTCCTACCGACAGCGAAGGTCTCTTCATGAAATCCAAAACGGCCGATATTGATGGGTGAAGATAAATTTTTTCTACACAGTTGGTGTCGATCACCTGTTGGGTGAAAAATTGCGTCATAGCCATATTTCTCACCATTATTCCAAACCCCTTCGGCAACCACACCTGACACTTTGAAGCGCCTGGCTTCAAGACGGTTTAAAAACTGTTTTAGGAGCTCCGTTTTACCGCTATTAACAGCGCCCGTCACAATAAGCACCTGCGGAACACTTTCCCGATTTGCTTTCTGTTGCAAGCCAAGACCGAGGCCAACACCGATGAGATGACGGATGCTTTTAACCGGGTGTTTAAAAAAATTCTTTGTGTCAATGGAAGTTTCTATAGTCTGAAAAAACCCCTGCGCCATCCTGAGCGCTGCAAAAAGGTTTCCTTTTTCGTCTTTTATCAACCGTCCTTTAATTTTTGGATTTGCCAACTCAATGATCAGAAAATGGACACTGAAAGTTATGAACAATGCCCGGAATCCCATGGCTAAGCCCGAATAAAAACCAGCAATACTAAAAAATCCATCGCCCTTGTGCAAAAAAAGTCCCGACAGGATCATCACTAAAAAAACGGGAATCCAGATGCGGATATTTTTTGTTTTACCCAAGCGTTGCTGGTAGAGAAACATACAGGCACAAAGATAAACTGCCGTACTAGCGTAAATGAGGGCGGTTAAATCTGTGTAAACCAGAATAGTGATCAAGAAAAGGCTATGGACTACAATCAACGCAGGTACATAGTTAGCCTTTATGCGATTTTCTATGACTATTTTTCCGCTATTTTTTTCTGTGCCGGCATTCGCTACAGTCTCAATTGGAGTAACACCGATTGTCACTCCAATCACTCCGAATAAGCTTCCAAGTAAAAAATATCCAACACCACAACAGAGAAGAAAAACAGCAGGAGAAACTTGAAAGCCGACCCAGGCACTGAAAGTATTTAGAATCTCGCCATAGAGCTCCACCATTCCCTGACCGTAGAACAGTAAAAGCTTGCCGACCTTCTGGACAAAGGTCCATGTCATCACCATTCCACCACCAAAAATATATGCTATGGGGTTTCGTCCAAACAGGCAGATTGATAATTCAAACAGGGCTCCGATAACAAGGATAGCAATGACCGGTCCGATAATTTTGGGGGTGGGAGCCAGAAACTTCAACATTGCACAGAGAAGTGCGGCTCGAATAATCACCCCACGACCGCCCCACTCTTTATGCAGAGCGGTCAGGATAACAATAGCAATGCCAGTAAGAATCTGCCCCTTAAAGGGGACTTTATAGCTGTGAAGAAAGAAGCCGAGGACCACTTCTGAGGCAGACCAGACGCTTGCCGCTATGGCAGCTTGAACCCATTTATCATGCCTCGAAGTCACCATTTAGAAAGTCGATTCTAATCCAGCAAAGAAGGTCCGCCCTTCCCGAGGAAGACCGTCATCCAAAGAATAGTTGCGATCGAAAGCGTTCTTTATCCCCGCTGTAACCTTTATGTTGCGATGCAACTGGTAGCGAGTCGTCAGGTCAAAAATGGCGTAACTTGGCAGTTTTTTCATGGAATCATCATTATCCCGATAATAGCGTCTGGCTTCCATTCGCAGTAAAGGTGAGAACGACAACTTGTCGGTCAGGTTCCAGCTATCCGCCAGAACCAACGTATGCCGGGGCCGATCAGGAAGTTGGTTGGAGATCCTATTTGCAGATGTGTTCCTGGCTTCTAGATAAGTGTAGTTTAAGAGCAGCTCGTGAGCATCACCTACAAATGCCTGGGTGCTGAACTCGAACCCCCGATATTCTGCACTGTCGATATTCTGCACCTGGTCAATCCGGTTAACACTGTCGATAACAACATTTTCGATAAGATCATCAATCTGTGAATAAAACAGGGCAGCACGCACAATTAAACTATCGCCAAAAGATTTTTCGCTGCCGATTTCATAGTTGACCGTTTTTTCTTCATGCAGGTCTGGGTTGGGTAAGTTCCAGTCTATGTATCCGGAGTAGAGTTCCTTCAAGGTTGGAAAACGGTTTTTGGCGGAGACCAAGAAGTGAATTTTGGTTGTCGGGTCAAGATCATAATTGAGTCCGGCTGAAAAATTAAATGCATCGCTGTTGTTGTGCAACGTGGCACCATCTGCATAAACCGGTTGCACCAAATCGTAGCCGACACCGGCCAGCAAGGTCGTGTTATCGGTTAACTGTAGTTGATCTTCAAGCCCGACCGACCAGGTTTCGCTGCTGTATTTTTCCCAATTGCTGCCGAAATCGCTCTGCTGTTCGTGGGTATCCTCGCGGTAGTGAACAGCGAGGCTTGGCAGATGATTTTCGAGACCGTGATGGCTCAGAGTCAGAGACCCACCGTAAGAGCTTTCTTCGTAAATACTGTGAAATGCATAACCCCGGTTCTGGGTGGCATAGTTGTCATCATCGTAGGAATCAAGGACATTACGTCCTTGATCGTAAAACATCCGGGTGCGAACACCGATTTCACCCATCTGGAAATCCCCTACGCCATAAAGGGTGTCTTTGTTCCAATCGGTATAGCGCCAGTAACGGGCAAAATCGCTGATTCGTGGTGGCATCCCCCATTCACCGTCGATTCGATTGTAGGCGATAAAAAATTCGCTGCTGGTGGACGGAGTGACGCCGGCTTTCAGGTAGAGTGATTTTTTCAGTTGATCCGAATTCTCTCTGCGTCCGCCATTCTCAATGGCATTCTCCTGGTAATCGTCGGAAAGTCTGAATCCATCCGCTTCGGTCAATTCGGCGACGAGCATGGCGTAAAAACGGTTCTGAAGAGTTCCGAGTGAAAGCTTGCTTTCAGATTGGCTGTCGGAACTTAGACTTCCCTGAACACTTCCTTCGAACCTGGCCTTGGGCCTGACCGAAAGGAGGTTAACCGATCCACCCAGAGTATTGACGCCATACAGAACCGAACTGTGTCCCTTGGGAATAATGATGCTATCAATCATTGCTGTGTCGAACAGACCAAGGTCCACATAGCCGTCGTAGGCTTGAGAGATGGGGATGCCATCAAGAAAAACCGGAAGTTGCCGTTGGCTGAATCCGCGAATGGTGAAGTTCTTTTCGTTCCGTCCACCAATCGTAATATTTACTCCCGGAGAGAGAGTCAGAGCGTCAGCAATGCTGTTTTTTTCGTACGTATCCGCCTGATCTTTGTAGACCTCTTCGGCGGCATAAAAAACTGTTGCATCAAAAGTCCCCTTAACTTCGATCGTGCCAAGATGATAGTCGGGGACAACCTCTGCAAAGCCAGTGCATGCAAAACACAACAGGGTCAAAAACAAATAGATCGTTTTGTTCATCATTTCACCTAACATTGAGAATAAAAGAATCCCCCGAGCACCTTGTTGCCAGGTGCTCGGAATAATAATGACTGCAGGAGATAAACTACCTTAGATTGTACAGATCCTTTATTTCTCTATTTGATCCACGTCCTTAAAAACAGCAGAAGCCTCTTCTTCTATTAAATCGCCATCATCGTTAATTCCTTTTTTAAAGTTAAGAATCCCTTTGCCAAGAGAACTCCCCACCTGTGGAAGTTTGCCCGCGCCAAAAACGATCATGACTAGGACCATAATGATCAAAAGTTCCTGCGTTCCAAGTCCAAACATAATTTACTCCTCTGTGCTTATATTGAGGCTATGCCCCAGTGAAAAAGAAAAATCGAAATGTTGAAAATCAGCCATTTTATCGCTGACCTGATGTCTTATTTGGGCAAACTCCGTCAGCAATCCCAGAGCTTCCTCGGTCAGCTTGGCCCCGCCGCCGCCTTTGCCCCCTTTACACCGATCCAGTATTGGAAACGGAGCGAGCTTTTCCATCTCTCGCAATTGGGCCCAGGCTTTGCGGTAGGAAATCCCTAGTGTTTGACAGGCAGAGTTTATCGATCCAGTCGTTGCGATCGTCCGCAATAAAATGGCGCGGCCATCTCCAAGAAACGGTCGTCCATCAATTTCCAGCCAGACTTTATTGCAAATACGAATTTCGCTCATGACAGAAAACGGTTAACAATCAAATCGCAAAGCCCGGTGGCATCGTTGATATCATAGACCGGCACATCTAGAGTTAAAGGAATGTCTGAGGCAACCGCGAACAGGGTTGGATCATGCTCTTCATCACGACATAACAACTTTTTACTTCTTTCCTGACGATAGACCTCGATCTTCGGCATACTGCTGCGCTTAAATCCTTCAGTGAGCAGGATGTCAAGATCACCGCAATAGTTGGCAATAGTTTCTTCCAGGGGTGGTTCCTCGACGGGGTTTTGTTTAACCATGGCAATCTTTTCCGGAGAGGTAATCAACATGGTGTCAGCCCCAGCTTCGGTCAATCTCCAGGAATCCTTCCCTTCATGGTCAATGCTGAAGCTATGAGCGTCATGCTTGACTGCCCCGACGCGGTAACCGCGAAATTTTAGCTCGCGAATCAATTTTTCCAGTAAAGTGGTCTTGCCGGTACCGCTCTTGGCAACGATAGAAACAACGGGTGGTGTCATAGGCTTTTCTCCTTGATGCTGGCCAACTGATCTGGGGTGTTGATATTGATCAGCGAACGCTTCCAGTCACGAGGTAATTGCGGTGGGTCAAGATAACGGATCCGGATGCGCTGATAAAAATCGTAAATCCGATACTGATTCTGTCGTAACATCTGCTCCATCTGCACTAGACAGTTCTTGTGGTAGAGGGCAAATACCGGCTCATAGCCATCTTCGGTGCGAGGAACCACAGCATCAACACCAGTGCGGTTTTGCAGCAGAAGAGCGACCAACCGTGCGTCTGGATAAGGCATGTCACAGGGGACGACAAAAACCCAGTCGGTTTCTGCTGCTTGCAGGCCAGTATGAAGACCGCCCAGTGCGCTGCCTGGATAGATGTCGGCAATGGACAGAATGCCCGGTTGCTCTAAATCAGGACGGTCGCCAGCAATGATTATTCGAGAGAAGAATTGCATCAACAACCTTAAGGAAGATTCGAAGAGAGTCTTCCCACCCACCTGCAGCAAAGCTTTATCCCTACCCATTCGCTGGCTTTTCCCGCCAGCCAGCAAAACCCCGGTCACATCTGTATAAATGTGTTGATCTTCTTCAATATGCGAAATATGCATAACGACCTTGAAAAAAATATGCTATTTGGTTCATTACAATATGTTGCGACAAGTTCTTTTTATTGAACTTGTCGCAACATCATTTAACCATCAAACTGATGGCGACTGACTATCAGCCGTGTTCATCATCGAAAACTGAAGAATCCTCCTCAGTATCTTCTGCGATTGGTACCTTTGCTGGTGGAGGCACATTGGCTGTCGCCTGTTCATCGATCTTTTTCTGTTGCTGTCCACTTGTGGAGGAATCAGCCAAAGGTTGCTTCTGCCCCTTATCTGGCTGACTTTGTCCACCCCAAGTGGGAAAGCTAAAAAACAGCAACAACAAAAAAGGTACTATAAATCGACTTAGCATTTTAGCTTCAGGCCTTCACTATTTTAACTTTGGTGTCATAAAAACTTGCACTCCCACCAATTGGATCGCTCATACATACATTTTTGAGTACCGGATCAACCATGCAAGCTGCATTTGTACATAACCCGGCTTTACGTCGAGAATCTCCTGCTGTCTTTTGTCCATCAACCTCAACATCGGCAGCACCGTACGCCCAATGACCATAACTCCAGCAGACCGAAACAACATCTGGACGGATTCCTTCAATTGTTTTCAGTTTACCCACCATGGGCACCGGCTCTCGATTGGGTAGCGGCCAGAGGCCTTCAGGGTTGGTCGGTGAGACAATGCGAACCTGATCCCCATTTTTGAAGCCCAATTTGGTAGCAGTTTGGTTGTTAATGATAATAAAATTCTCTGGAAGTATGGAAGAGAGCCAGTAGTTTCCGGGAAGGGTTCTCGACTGCCCACCAAGAATTTCCTTGTAAGTGCTTAAGTCGAGCGAATAATCACCAGAATCTATTTTATTGCCACCTGCGTCCATCACTGGTTCGTAAATTCCCTGACCACTGAATCGTTTTCCGGTCAAAGAGTGACGCTGGGTACCAACATTTTCCACGTACATATTTACCCGTCGCTTGATTTTGTGCTTAACAAAACCATCATGACCAATGTTGTTAGCTTCACTGAAATCTTCAAAGCGTCCGCCCCTATTCAGCAGGTAGACAACCTTTTTCCAATTTTTTGGACCAGCAGCCGCCTTCCAACGCTCGGGGATATAGACATCTTTTCCCAAGTGACGCCGGGCATTGAGGAATAATTGCATTTCCTCTTTAGAGGCATCAGGGACCTCATCGGCATCCTTATCACCCCAGGCAAGATTGGCAAATAATTTCATGAACCAGTCTTCAGGACGAGTAAAGTCAAGACCCGGCCCGAAGGCATCCTTCCCAAAACCAGGCAAGCTCATCTTTTCTCCGATAGCCAACATGACAGCTTCCATGGAGCAATGCATTTTCTCTCCATAGACTTCAACTATTTCAGTTTGCGGCGTGACTGTCGGTTGGCGCAGTTTCGATGCTTTGGTTGGGGAATCAGGAGTCGTATGCGGTGTACCGAAGCGCTCCCAGATTGCGGTGTCCGGAAACAGATAATCTGCATACATAGAGGATTCACCGATGACAATATCATCAGCAATGATCAATGGCATTTTTTCTGTGTCCGCGAGGATCTTCAGTGCCGTTTGCCCAGCTGGAGCCGCAAATCCAGGGGTTCCTTTATGCAGCCAGTGAACCTTACTCCCATAGGGGTATTGATCCGCGGCTGATGGAATAATTTCCTGATAAACACTCCCCGTGAAGGGGAACCATGGCCGCTTAGCTGGATAACCTTCAAACAGGGTCGATTTTTCGTAGGTGGACCCTTCTCTCGTAATTTTGTGACCAAAAGCTGTCAACTTCCCTGGGTGGGATTTTGCTATATCGAATGGGAAATGACGTTTACTCCCCATTTCATACCAATGACCGCCACCGGCATGTAGACCACCCTTATGATCAATATTTCCAACCAACATGTTCAGCACAATAATAGCCTGGCCATTATAGTAGCCATTGGTATGTTGGACTGGACCCCGGTATAAATCAATGGCAGCCTTCTTCCCGTGGGCCGTAAATTCCTTGGCCAGCTCGGCCATTTCCCTGACAGCCGTTCCTGCCCGCTCCCCCCAACCTTCGAGAGTCTGTGAAAAAGCAAGTTCTTTTAGCAGAGTAAAGCTGCTTTTTACCTTATGTCCGGCGACTTCTCCGTCGAATTCAAGGTCACCATAAATGACCTCTTTTTCAACTACTTTTGTTGGGACACCATTCACAGCTACGACAAATGCATCTTCCTCACCAAGCCCGGCTTCATTTGACCGCAGGTAAGCCTCTGGTCCCTCAGCATCAATTTTCACCAGGAAGTTCGCCGTAGTCCAGGAGACTTCCCCCGTTTTATGAGCTGCAGCTTCGGTAGCATTGATCAAGAACTGTTTGTCATAGCGTTCATTCTCAATGATCCAGCGGGTCATGCCCAGAGCCAGTGCAGCATCACCACCTGGCTTGACAGGAACCCATTTCCAGGCTTTGGCGGCAGTCTTATTAAGCATTGGATCGACAACGGCAATTTTTAAACGGCCATCAGCAATGCCATCGGTAATTTTACCTGTCATGATTGGAGGACCAAAATTGGCCTCAAAAGGGCTGGTACCGAAGTAGATATTAAATTCAGAATTCAAGGTATCCGGCTTCATGTGAGTTTTTCCACCACCCCATTTGCCATTTTTATACTTGTTTGTTGTGCCCCAGAAAGCGATGTGATGGGACTGCTCACAGATTGTTGTATGTTCGAAAAAATTAACCGAGCCAAAGCAGTTTTTCATGAAACGCTTGCCCAACTCTTTACGCCCGTGCTCAATCCGTCCAGCCTGAAAAACAAACTGGTTGTTTTTTAGGCCCAGATCCGGATGGTTCGGATCGATCAGGGCACCAAGCTGTGTGGCATGTTTGGTTTTAAATTCCTGCACGCTCATTTTACCGCTGGCAACCGATTTGGAATCTTTTGCCATTACGGATGTTGCTGCAGAATCATGCGAGGCATAAATATCTTTTAAACCTTCGACATGGCGGTTTTCGCCAAAGGAAGAGAATAATTCCCCCCCTTCGACAATCTCTGTAATCGCCTGATTAAAGGGGACCACTTTCCACTTATTTGCTCCACGAGGACCGTTCCGCTTCAATACTTTGACAATCCGGTAAGGATCATAAAGACTCTGAATCCCTGATTGTCCTTTCGGACAAATTTTACCATCAACCTTTGATGCATCAAATGGAGACGTTTTATGTGGTAAATGGGGTAACAGATTCTGCGGGGTGTAGGGATTACCATCAATTTTCACCAGTAAGCCATCTTGAATCTTGCACTTTAATGGACATGCGGTATGGCACTGCAGACAGACAGAATAAATAATTGATTCAGCACTACCTAAGGGATAGGTATTTTGCCCTTCAACAGCAGCCAACGCTTTATTGCAAACCCAGCCTAATTGGTCACCAAGAAAAGCGCCGCCACCAATAACTACAGCCCCTTTCACTATTGATCTTCTGGATACTTTTTTATCAAGCATCTTCATTTTGTTCTCCTCTTCAGATTTATGTAGCAATCGCGAATAAATTAATCTACTGAGGCTGCTTCGTTGTTTGTACGGACCAGAGAAAAGCCAACGCACCCGCAGCCACAAAACCGATCGTTACCCCTATCTCCAAAGCAGATGGTACATAATGAGTCGTTAGCCCAGGCCCGGTATATGCGGTTGGCAGTGCAGCAAACTGTGCTGCCGCAAAGGCGCTTGTAACAAACTCATATTTAGCGGCAAATAGCCCAATTATTGTTGATGCCGCTGCAACTTTGATTATCGAAGAGGGTGGCTGCCGTTGGGATAGCAATGCCAGAGGAAAAACAACCCCCAAAGCGATGAAGACCCAGAACACTGGAGAGGCCAAAGCTTCTGCTGCCGCAGCTTGCATCGCAGATGCTGAGGAATGCCACTGCACACTAATATTGGCAATTTCCATGATGTCGACAATCAACAAATGAGCAATCAGCATTGTCCGAACAAATTCACCCTTGACTTCACCTAAAAGTGCCAGGATGCAGTAGCCTAAAGCGACCGCAGTGGCAAAAAACAAGGGAATAGTTATCGCTGAATTCCACACCGGGTGGGCAATAACGGTTCCAAAGTGAAGTGCTTCAAAAATAGTGAATAGGGTAGCCAGAAGTAAGGAAAGTTTTCCGAGCATCTGGGTATCGGAGCCAGATTTTGCTTTTTTTAGAAGCAGTAGTGAAACAATCAGAAACAGGACATAACTCCAGGCTGCCCACGGCAGAAAGCTTTGGAAATCTGGAGTGATCAGAACCATGATCCCCCGGAACGGGTGCCCCAAATCCATTCCGATGAGAGGTAAAGCAGTAATAAGGCTAATAATCGAAAGTAACAGAGCCGATCGGGCAGAGGCTTTGTAGCCTTCACGACCAAAAGCATAATACATGTTCGCCACCAAGGCCGAACCTGCAGACAGAGCAATAAGGAAGCCATAGGCAGCAACCCAAAGACCCCATGGTACGTAGCTGCCATAACCAACAGAATTATCACCCCAGATAACAATCTTGCCGATGGCTAGAGCTGCTCCACCTAGAGCCAATAATGCTAAAAATATCTTCATAACTATCCCCTTTTATCAGGTAAGATAAAAAACTTTAGGATGAGTACCTAATTCGCTCTTCAGAATCTCGACATTCCGACCCCGGAGAACACGATTAACCAAAGCATCGGGGTTGTTCAAATCCCCGAAGTAGGTTGCACGCCCCAAACAAGTTGTGACACAAAGCGGCAGCAAACCCTCCTCTATACGATTCGTACAGAAGTGGCATTTATGAGCATTTCCTATCGGCGAAGCACCTTTTTTTTCACGATTCCAGCTCTTGTTGTATTCGTAGGTCTCAGTCATTTCATACCCTTTAAGCTCAGGGGTATTTGCTGTGTAGTATTTTCCCAGATCTGTTGTTCGTGCACCATAAGGGCAATTGACGATACAGGAGCGACAGCCGATACACTTGTTGTAATCAATAGCGACTATCCCATCGCTCCGCTTGAAGGTCGCATTGACCGGACAGGCCTTGATGCAAGGAGGATCTTCACATTGCATACATGGGCGCGGAGTAAATTTACGCGTCACATTGGGATATTTTCCTATTTCCTCTTCCATGACCGGGCGGTACACAACACCAGGCGGTAGCTTGTATTCAGCCACACAGGCGACAGTACAGGCATAACATCCTGAGCATTTTGTTAGGTCGATAACCATGCCCCATTTCCGCGCACTTCGTGGGCGCTTCAATGCTTTGGCTAGGTCATCCAACATTGTGACAACCGGATCTTCCATCTTTGGATTCATCAAATCCTCCTTTACGTATGTTTTCGCACATGCATCTCCATGCCATACAGCAAGATTCTTGCCAAATCTAAATCACCATGTTTGGGGAGTAAAACGTCATCTTTGGAAGGAAAAAGTACGAATTGTATACAACCAGCTGTACAGAAACTATACAGCTGGCGTTTTGATAAGAAAGGAAATTTAGAGGGTTGAGCAGGAGTATGTTGCTATTTTTTTTCTTAAGGTCGCACGATTTATTCCCAGAAGATTTGCTGCTTTCACCTGACTTCCCTGAGAAAGAAGTAAAGCCTTTGTGATTAAAGCACACTCAACTTTGGCAATAACCTGTTGGTAAGGTAAAGAGACACCGGCTTGAAGTGTTTCATTGATCAAGGAATCAATAGAAAGAGTTTCCTCCTCTTCACTCGCAGCGGAGATTTCCATCTGACAATCAGCAACCGTGACTAATGTCGATCGGGCCAGAACAACTGCGCGGCGCAAGACATTCTGGAGTTCACGGACATTCCCAGGCCAGTGGTATTCAACCAGCTTGTCGATTGCTTTTTCCGTAATTCCAACGACTGGTGGGGAAATATTGTGTCCATACCGATTGACAAAATACTTGGCAAGCAGGGGAATGTCATCTCGTCGTTCACGCAGAGGGGGGATAATCAGTGGAAAAACATTCAACCGATGATACAGGTCGAGACGAAAGGTTCCCTTCTGAACCATCGCCTCCAAATCACAATTGGTCGCAGCAATGATTCTGGTATTCGAGAAAATAGTTTGGTTTCCACCCAACCTCTCAAAGGTTCCATCCTGTAAAACACGCAGAACTTTAGCTTGAACCTGAACTGGCAGCTCACCCACTTCGTCCAGAAACAGGGTGCCGTCATGGCATTGTTCAAAACGACCAATGCGCTGTTTGACAGCCCCCGTAAAAGCCCCCGATTCATAACCAAACAATTCACTCTCAATCAACGAATCTGGCAACGATGCACAGTTGACAACCATAAACGGGTCAGTCGTTCTGGAACTATATTGGACAATCGCACGAGCAACCAACTCTTTTCCGACCCCGGTCTCGCCAACAATAAGGGCAGGAAGATCAGACTGTGCCAACTGTCCAACCAGCTTGCTTACTTTGATAATAGCAGGACTCCTGCCAATAATATGGTCTTCTTCCGGAGACTCCCCTGCATCTTCTGCCACACTTTGCACTCGGCCTGACAGACGCACCAGGTGGAAGGCTTTCTCAAGAATTTGACGAATCTCAGAATTATCAAAGGGTTTGATAATATAGTCAAATGCCCCTTCCTTCATTGCCTGCATAGCAGTCCCGGTATCAGTATAGGCAGTCATCAGAATAACCTGAATATCAGGGAAATTTTGTTTAATGATTTTCAGTGCCGTCAATCCATCCATAACCGGCATCCGGATATCCATGAGTACGACTGCCGGGCAATCTGCCTCTATGGAAGCGAGAGCTTCTTCACCATTCCCAGCTTCACAAATTTCATATTCATCTTCAAAGGTACGCCGGAACGCATAACGCACGGTATTTTCATCATCAACAACCAAAAGTTTATGCATAAGGGAGCCTCACTAAGACACGGGTTCCTCGATTGGCCTCTGAAAAGAGATCGATTGAGCCATGATGATTTTCTATTATACTCAAAATAATTGACAGCCCTAAGCCAGTCCCATCCTGTTTGGTGGTGAAAAATGGATCAAAAGCCTTTTCCAGCTGTTCCTCTGTCATACCAATTCCGGAGTCGTTGACCTCAACCTTAATACCATCCTCCTCACCACGGGTAATCAGTTTCAAAATACCTCCACCCGGCATTGCTTGAACTGCATTAAGAATCAGATTAATCATAACCTGCTTAAGGCTATCGGGGTTAATACTCACCATTAATGGAGTAGAATTCAGATCTAAAATCAGCTCTATCTTTGAATTTTTTATTTTGCTCTGCGATAAAACCAGAACATCCTGTAACAACATATTGATATCGATTTTTTCTAAGTGTGGTTCAGTGATCCTGGCATAGCCTAGAAACTGGCTCACAATCGTATCGATTCTTTTCAATTCATCATTGATAACGTCAAGATCTCCTCCTTCAAGAGGTTCATGTTGATCATGGGCTCTTTGAATTAACATTTTTATTGGGGTTAAGGGGTTTTTAATTTCATGAGCCAGACTGGCAGAAAACTCACCTAGAACGTAAAGCTTTTCCTTCCGCACCAAGTTATTCTGTGCTGTCTTCATTGTTTCCACTGAATCTCTTAATTTCCGTGACATTTTATTAAATGAACTTGTCAGTTCGCGAACCTCACCAATTCCAAGAACCTCAATATCTTCACCAAGGGTTTCCTCCTCCAACTGAAGGACGGCTCGATTTAAAATCAAAATAGGCTGTATAATTCGCCGAGCCATCAACAACCCCACTAATATCCCTGACAAAACGATGATCACCGTCAATTTCAATATTTTATTTTTAATGTTTTCAAGTGTCGAAAGGAGATGCGCTGGTGTAATACCAAGCCTGAGGTAACCGATAAGTCCCAAGTTCTGCGTTGTCACAGGATAGATTAAATCAAAAGCCCCGCCTTCACTGATTGCCCCTGAAAGATTTACAAAGCCAGCTTTTGTTCGATATGAAGACAATTCACCAGAAAGTTTATCGGAGCTTACGGTCTGAACAGAATTCAGGAGGAACTTACCCTCTGGATCATAGGCTTCCGCATATACAATTATACTATCAGCAGATTTGATATATGATTCGAAAAGAGAATAAATTGTGTAGAGTTCCTCGTAAAGAAGTGGTTCTATCATTTGCTTGGACATAATTTCACCAAGCTGTAATGCTCTGATTTCAAGATGATTTTCTAAGGTTTTCTGTTCCTCGCTCAGGATAACGCTAGCAACTGTCAATGCTGTCGCTATAACCACCACCGCGATAGAAGCAGATAACCGAAACGCAATACTATTGGTCCACTTCAAAATCCTTTAA
>Ga0307988_1000791_pt1 | contig 20232 bp, 18 predicted proteins | sample EllFjometagen183_FD_203166 | JGI IMG/M metagenome (GOLD analysis project Ga0307988, IMG submission 203166) | Marine microbial communities from Ellis Fjord, Antarctic Ocean - #183 | ecosystem: Environmental > Aquatic > Marine > Unclassified | place: Southern Ocean | collected 2014-10-08 | reverse complement strand
TTGAAGAGCTTTACAAAAAAGCTCTGGCCAATGGCAAAAATGCTATAATTGAAAGTATTAGAACTCCTGGCGAAATAGAATTCTTAAAAAAGCAGGGTGAATTTTATTTAATAGCTGTTGATGCTGACCCAAAAGCAAGATATAATAGAATTTCAATACGTGCAAGCGAAACCGATAATATTACTTTTGATACATTTTTAGCAAATGAAAAACGAGAATATACAACTAAGGATCCAAATAAACAAAACCTAAGCAAATGTATACAGCTAGCTGATATTGTACTTAAGAATAATGGCAGCCTAATTGAGTTAAATACACAATTGGAAAATAAATTGAGGAATATTATAACATAAGCATGAAACCCCTTGGAAAAACAATTATTAGCCATAAATACTGAACCACAAATTTATTATTCACATTAACTACTATTCGCATTTTTTTTAGCTTTGTGGCTTAATCGCAAATAAAAAATAAATTATGAAACGCATACTACTAATTTTTTTAGCTTTTATAGCATTAACAACTATTGCAAAAGCGCAAAACAAGTTATATACAACATCAGGAGGTGAAATTATATTATCTTTTGCAAATATTGATAACTACGGAGATGAAACTGGCAATATTGTTAGATTTTCGCCTGTTTTTAACGTGCAATTTTATGGAAATTATGATGTAAATAAAAATTTCGGACTTCTATTTGGTGCTGCTATAAGAAACGTTGGTTTTATTTATGAAACACCAACTGATTCATATTACGAAGGTGTTAAAAAGAAATTTAGAAATTACAACTTTGCAATACCTGTTGGAATAAAAATTGGCAATATGAACAAAGCCTTCTTTTTTGCTGGTTATGAAATTGAATTTCCTTTTAATTACAAAGAAAAAACATTTGAAAACGAAGTAAAAACTGATAAATTTAATGTTTGGTTTAGTAGTAGAGTACCCTCATATTATCATACTGTTTTTGCAGGAGTTCAAATCCCTTATGGGATAAGTATAAAATTCAAGTATTATTTATCTGAATTTTTTAATCAGAATTTTACAGAATCTAGTGGCGATCAGCCATATCAGGGACTAAAAGCTAATGTATTTTATTTTTCAATAAGTACATCTCTATTTAAAGGAAGTCAGGTTTATGTTAAGGAGTACAAGGAGGAGATGAGGGTTTATTAGTAGTTGTGCCACATTTCACACAAACAGCAAATACAGACTATATTAATGTTTATATTATGTTTAACAATGCTTTTAATACCATAACCTGATTAGACATTATTTATTTAGAATTTTAAAGTTTGTTAGATAAAAGTTAGTACTTTTGAGGTCTATCTTCCCCTCTAGCGCAAGTCTTAAGCGCTGGCATTTAAGCGCAGGGAACTTGTGCTTTTATTAACTAAAAAACAATATGAAGGTACTATATAACAAAGTCACAAGCCTATCTACCTCAGGCTTGTCCTTCCCATGCCTACCCATCAAACTTGCGCTAGAACTAGGATGCACCAACTCCTATTTGTATTTTATTTTAATCAGTTTTATTAAAAGCCACTAATAATACGAATTTTCAATTGCATATTGACGAAAATTTTGCCGATGGAGCCAAAGGAGTTGACAGAATTGATGCTTCGATGGAAATTATTAACCAATGGAGAGAAAATAATCCAAATTCAATTCTTCATTTTGAAATAGCTTCAACCCAAGATAAAGTAATCCGCAAATACTTACTTGACAAATTGGCTCCAGCATCTGACAGTATTGGTTTTAATGAAAGAGAATTAATTGATTTACTTGAGGTTATGGGAGAAAAAGAGCTAGCCAACGCATGTGAAAATGATACAAGCAGCACTAATCTTTTTCGAGGAATGATGAAAGTATTTGAATACTCAAGTTGTCCTCGTCTTCAACTTCATATGTTTGGTTTGTATATTACGCTCCAGAAAAAAGGATTTAAAGTAACTGCTGAACAAAACAAGAATGGAATGCAGTTAGCTGCTAGATAGATTAAAGTCTGGATGAGAGTTTTAGAGCTCCTCTAGCACAATTTTGAAGCGCTGAATAATACCAACTAAACATCAAAATGCGCTGTTAAATATTCACCTTTTTGGCTTAAAAAGCGCATTCTAAAATTCAACTAGTATAATTTTTATATACTAGTTTAGTTTCCTTAGATAGACACCCACAACCGAATCAAATGATGACTGATTGGCAGTATCGATTGGTAATGATGGGGGCGACTCAACCTTAAGAGGATCAACGGGTTTACCATTACGATAAAAACGGAAATCGAGATGTGGACCTGTGGCAAGACCAGTTGCTCCTACGTAGCCAAGTAACTCACTCTGCTTAACATGATCACCAACTTTAATACCTTTGGCATAACCCTTTAGGTGCATATAAGTGGTTGAATATGTGCCGTTATGCTTGATTTTTATATAATTACCACCACCTCGCTTTTGGTAGCCCTTTTTAATTACGGTTCCGTCACCAACGGAATAAACCGGGGTGCCCGATGGTGCTGCATAATCAACGCCATGATGCGGCCGACGTATTTTAAGCACAGGATGCATGCGGCTATTTGAGAATTTTGAACTAATACGTGTAAAACGCAAAGGAGCTTTTAGAAATGTACGCTGCAAACTATTTCCTTTTTCATCAAAATAGTCACCTTTCCCATCTTGCTCAAAATAAAATGCATAAAGACTATCACCACCATGATAAAACATTGAGGCAACTACCTTATTCAATCCAACATAAGTGCTATCAACAAATAGTTTTTCGTAAATCACCTTATAAGTATCACCTTTTTGTAGCCCAAAGAAGTCAATTGTCCAGGCATATGTTTCTGAAAGATCATTGCTTAGGTTTGGGTCTGCATTATTATCAACCATGGCATTCCATAAGGACGATTTAATAATTCCGGAGGTTGTATCAACAACAGTAACTATTTCTTTTTCACCACGTTTCACGATTATTGAATCGATAAAACTGTAAAGCACATATTTTGAAGGAGAGAGTTCATAAGCAAAATAAAGAGCCTTTTGTAATGAGTCGTTGGAACAAATAACAGAATAATTATTTCCAGCTACAATTTTTCTTACATCAAATACATCTTTAGTATTACGTGCAATATGGTCTATATCAACATAGTTAACGCTATGTCTTAGTAATATGTCTGATAAAAACTCATTTCGTTTAACCTTACTTGATATTACCAACAGTGTGTCAATATTAATTCCGTAAGCCATATTAGGTTCATGCACAATCTCTTCAAGCGAGCTTTGATAAATACTTTTTGGACTATTATCACAGCCTGTTACCGCTACACCTAATAATGCAATAATAATAATATTGAAATAAACTTTAATCATACTAAAAGTTTCTAATTTATTATCAACTAATGCTTTTGCGATTTTCTTACAAAATAAGCACCTGCTATTATTAAAGGTATGCTAAGCAGTTGCCCCATGTTTAAAAACATTGTATTTTCAAAATCAACTTGTGGTAGTTTAATAAATTCAATTAAAAACCTAATCGACCAGAGTATTAATAGGAAGTAGCCAAAAAGGGCACCTTCCGGGGGAGCTCCATTGTGCTTCCAATAATACTTATAAAGAAAAATAAATAGCAACAAGTAACTCAATGCTTCATATATTTGAGTAGGATGATGGGCTACGGTATAACCTTCACCAAAATATCTAACAAATACCATCCCCCACGGAAGGGTTGTTGCATCTCCAAATATTTCAGAGTTCATTAAATTTCCTGACCTGATAAAGAACCCAGCTAGAGCAACTACAACAGAAATACGATCAATTACCCACAAAAAATGCTTTTTATACTGTTTGGCAAATATGTACATACCAACCAATATACCCACAGCTGCACCATGACTTGCCAAGCCTCCTTCCCAAATTTTTAGAATATCAATGGGATGTGCAAGGTAATATCCAGGTTCATAAAATAGGCAATGACCTAATCGAGCACCAACAATTGTGGAAATAATCATGTATGTGGAAAGATCGTCGAGAACTTTTATTGGAATACCTTCCTTTTTAAACATCTTTTGAATAATAATATATCCAAAAATAAACGACATGGCAAATAATAAGCCATACCATCTAACCGAAAAACCACCAATTAATGGAAAATCATCAGGTAAAATAAAAATTTCAGGACGAATATTCCAAACAATATAATCAAGAAGCATATAATAAATTTTGCGCAAAAGTACATAAATGAATGATGCACAAATTGAGGTAAGATTATAAAAAAATAAAAAACCACTTAGGCACTATCTAAACTCTTTTTTAAGCTGTTTAACCCAACTTGAAATTCGCGAATCAGATAAGTCAGCTTGATTATGATCATCTAACACAAGTCCAACAAAAGCACCATCTTTATCAGCCAACGAGAAATAATAGTCATAACCATCAACCGGCCAAGTACCTACAATATTTTGTTTAAAGGGAAGTCTGCAATATAGTGTTCCAAGTCCATCAACAAAACTCTCAGGGTATTCCTTTTGATCTCCTAAACCAAATAATGCAACTTTTTTGTTAGAAAAATCAACAGATGATAGGTTGTCAATCGTCAGCTCCCAATCATCCTGCATCTCTCCTATTCCCCATGCTGAAGTGCCAAATATGAGATTAGTATATTTTTCCATATCCGCTACAGTTGCAGTTTTTAAATTAAAAATATCAACTTTCACTTTACCAAAAGCTTTCTTTATTTTTATTGCTGATTTTTCAGTCATACCGTGGGTAGAACCATAAAAAAGTCCAATTGTTTCCATAATCAACTATTTAGTTTCATTATAAATAAGATTGCAAAAATAATGTGTTTTTCTCATAATGCAACAAAAAAGCCCCCTAACTTACATCAGGAGGCTCAAACCAAATTAATTAATGAAAAAGCTATTTTTTGTCTTTATCAGACTTTTTGTCTTTACAATCATCGTCTTTTAGCTTAACGCTACCACAACAACTTCTTTTGGTATCACAATCTTTTGATTTAATTGCAGCTTTATTATCATCGCACTTTGCTGTACTCTTTTTCTTAGTCTTATCTTTGTCGTCATCATTATCAACAACCGTAATTGTATTTGTTGAGGCTGTTACTTGTGCAAAACTTGTTGCGGCGATGCCTCCGAAGATTAACATGCTAAATGTAAGGGCTAAAACTTTAATTTTCATTTTCATATATTTTTAAGTAAATATTTTAAGACACAAAACTATGATTAAGATAGAGCGAGTCCTGTTAACTGGATGTTAATAACTGTTAACTATATGTTAATTTTTGATTATTACAACTATTCAGACTACTTTTGATGTTGAATTCATTAGATAAATGAAGAAAAAAACAATAGTATTAATTATTATTATTACCACAATGTCGTTAGCCGGAATCTTGCTTACGCAAATATATTGGGTAAATACTGCATTTAAACTAAAGGAGGAGCATTTTGACAATAGTGTACGAATAGCACTTAAAAGTGTAATTAATCAACTTCAGGAAAATAAAAATGATTCCATATTCCAAAAAAAAATTATTGCCAAGTCATGTGGAAATTCCAAGCTGAACATAACTGATTTTGTCAATTTGAGGCAACTTGATACCCTTTTGAAGAATGAGCTAAGTAGCATGGATATAAAAAGCAGTTATTATTTTGGGATTTATAGTAGGTATACACAAAAGGTTGTTTTAGGGGAATATAAAAATCATGAAAATAAATTAATAACATCGCCATATCAGTTTTCATTGGCAAGTATTTTTAAGCCTGGTAATTATTATTTAAGTGTTTTGTTCACAAATAAAACCCATATACTTTTACACCGCATGGAGCTGTGGGTGTTCTTATCAATTCTATTTCTAATTATTCTCATAATTAGTTTTATATTTGTAATATTAACTATACTTCAACAAAAAAAAGTTTCAGAAATAAAAAGCAATTTCATTAACAACATGACACATGAGTTTAAAACTCCTATTGCCACAACCTCCCTTGCTGCAGAAATGATACAAAGAGAAGAAGTAATTGTTAATCCAATAAAAATAAGAAAGTATGCCTCAATAATTCTAGATGAAAATAACCGTCTTCAAAATCAGGTTGAACAGATATTACAAGTTGCCATACTCGAAAGTAGTAATCAGCAATTTAAGAATAAGAAAACAAACATTCATGAGTTATTAGAAGATGTTGTTAATAGTTTTGAATTAAGAATAACAGAGGGAAAAATAAACCTTGAGTTAACAAATGACGCGCCAAATCCTTATATCATGGGTGATAAGATGCACCTATTAAATTTATTTTACAATTTAATTGATAATGCAATAAAATATTCGCCAACTAACCCCATAATTAAAGTATGTACATGGAATGAGAAAAATGGGATTATAATTTCTATTGAAGACAATGGCATTGGAATAAGTGAAGAGCACCAGCAAAATATCTTCAAAAACTTATTTAGAGTTCCTACTGGCAATATTCATGAAGTACGCGGGTTTGGATTGGGTTTGTACTATGTAAAAACAATTGTAGAGCAGTTTAGTGGCACAATTGAGTTAACAAGTGAATTGGGTAAAGGTTCTAATTTTGAGGTATTTTTCCCATCTGCAAAATAAAATAATTATGGAAGAAAAAAATAGCATTAATATATTATTTGTTGAAGATGACCCTAATTTAAGCATGATACTTAAAGATTATTTGGAGATGATTGGGTATACTGTTGATCATGCTCCAGATGGAGAAAAAGGAGTTCAGCTTTTTACTGAAAATAATTACCAGCTAGTAATTCTTGACATTATGATGCCTAAAAAAGACGGGTTTACAGTTGCTAAAGAAATAAGAGAAACTGACTCATTAATTCCAATAATCTTTTTGACAGCAAAAAACCTCAAAGAAGATCGTATTAAAGGCTTTCAGGTTGGTTGTGATGATTTTATAACTAAACCTTTTAGCACTGAAGAACTTAGCCTGCGTATTAAAGCAATATTAAAAAGGTGTTCAATTAATAATGAGTCATCATCTGCTTCAACTAATAACATAATTAATATTGGAAAGTTTACCTTTGACAATGCAAATATGATATTGAAAGTTGACGGTACAGAGCGTGTACTGACCCGCAAAGAATCAGGTTTGCTAAAATTATTATGTGAAAATAAAAACAATTTACTACCCCGTGAAGTAGCAATGGAAGCGGTTTGGGGAGAAAATGACTATTTTATTGGAAGAAGTATGGATGTATTTATTGCTAAACTTAGAAAATACTTAAAGCCCGACCCAAACGTGAAAATTAGTAATGTTCATGGTATTGGTTTTAAACTTGAAATTACCGAATCTTGATAAATAAGCCTACACCAGAAAGTATAATAATAATATTGCCACTAAGGCACACAACCACTAAGAATAACAAAGACCTTATTTACAACATATTACACTTTATCCAAAAGAATAATTAATGCCTGTCCATAAAGTTGAGAGTTTGAACTAGAAAGTTCGAATTCAAGGCGTGAGATAAATCCAAACCGCAGAACACTAGTGTATTTGATGATTTGTAATACACACACAATCAAGTACTTACAAAACTTATGCAAAATATTTTTCATTCTTATAACCAACACTTTGCGGCTTGGCGACTTGGCGAGAAACAAAAACTACACGAACTATTGTTACAACTCCTTGTAACAAATAGCAAACATACCACGTCATACTAGCAAATTCATTAATAAAAAAGATCATGAAAAAAGTTAGTATAATTATAATATTAATATTTCTAGCACTTGTAGCATCTGTTAAATTAAATGCGCAGATACGTGGAAATGGCGAAGTAACTAAGCAATCGCGTAGTGTTGACAGTTTTGACGGGATAAAAGTTGACGGAGCAACAACAGTAGTTCTTACTCAGGGTGATAAATTCGATGTGATAGTTGAAACAGATTCCAATATTCAGGAATATGTAGTAGCTGAAGTTAAAAACGGCACACTAGATTTCAGTTTTAGCACAAACAAAATTAAAAAGTACGAAATTTTAAAATTTCATATAACAGCTCCTGAAATTAATCTGATAAAAGTATCGGGCGCATCTGATGTTAACTCTAGTAACGAATTAACAGGCGACAAACTAAAAATTATTGTTAGTGGTGCCTCCGACATCAACCTAAATGTTAATTACACTAGCATTACCACAAAAGTATCCGGAGCATCTGATATAACATTAAATGGAGCAGCAACATCAAGTGTTATTGAAAGTAGCGGAGCTTCTGATTTTCATGGCAAGGGCCTAATTACTACCAGTTCAGTTGTAAAAGCAAGTGGAGCAAGCTCTTGTTTTGTAAATGCTATTTCCAATTTAAATTATGAAGTTTCCGGCGCATCTGATGTTAAATATGTTTCAACCCCCGAAACTATAATAATAAAAAAAGGTAATGGATCTGAAAAAATCATTGTTGTAAACACAGATAATGATAACTCAAGTAATTATTCATATACCGACACTACATCTGTAAATGTTGGATCATTACATGTTGCTGTTGTTGAAGGAGATACAACTCAAATAACAGTAGGAAGACATACTTTAGTAGTTACCGATGATGGCGATGTTAGTTGGGAACGGTGCAAGATTAACAGATTTAATGGTCACTGGGGTGGTTTTGAACTAGGTATTAACGGCTACGTTACACCTGATTTTAATACTAATTGGGGCTCTGAATATGAGTACCTTAATCTAAGATACGAAAAATCGACAGCAGTACATCTTAATATTTATGAACAAAATATTCCTCTTAATAAAAACAAAACCATTGGATTAATAACGGGACTAGGATTCTCATGGAATAATTATCGCTTTAGCGGACCAACATTCTTAACCCCTGATAGCTCAAGTTTAAAAGGTTACTCTATGGTAAACACTGATGGATCAACGCTTTCTCTTAGAAAAACTAAACTTACTGCAATGTACCTTACTATTCCTCTAATTTTTGAAATGCAAACTAATCAACCCCGAAAAATAAACCGTTTCTATTTTGGAGTTGGCGTACTGGCGAATGTGAGGCTAAGTACACACACAAAAATTTATTTTAACGAGGCTAACAAAAATTACGAACTGTTAGACATAAGTACTTTTCCTTATCAAATACTACCACAAACATATACAACTCCAAACTCAAACGACAGGAATATTGTTAAAAATAGCAATAGCTTTTATTTGCAACCATTTAAGTTTGACGCCACGGTTAGATTTGGATACGGTATAATTAACCTATTTGTGAATTATCAACTTAATACAATGTTTCAAAAAGATCGTGGTCCTGAATTATATGCATGGACTGCTGGCATAACCTTGATTGGCTGGTAGCCCACATCAATAAATAAGGTACTACTGCAATTTTAGTGGTATAATGATAATTGTAATATGTATATTATATTAAAATATTGGCTAGAAGACAGAAGTCAGAAGCTAGAAGTCAGAAGTCAGAAGTTCAAATACTTCCGTCTTCGGACTTCTAGCTTCTGACAAATAACCAAATATAATAAGAAATACTAATTATTTTAATTACCCATTAAAATTACAGTAGAACCATAAATAGCATAATTTTCATTAATAAACTTGGCTCTATGTTGTTTAGAGTGGGTTACAATTAAAATAAAATTACAATAATCAATAATACAAATTATAAATAAATCACAAAAACCAATCTTTTAAATTACAAACCAATAAAAGAGAAAATACGATGCAATACCCAAAAATTTATTATTGTAAAATTTAGTATTTGTCTAAAAACGCATTTTGTTTATGGCGTGTGTTCGATTTTTGTTTTTTTGAAGTTTGATTTTTGTGATTTGATTTTTGTGATTTGTGATTTCCCATAACATTACCCACCTAAATCGACATAGAGCCATAAACTCTGAACTTATCATCATATCCCTGCCATTTTTTGGTAGGTATTTTTTATTGTTAGTTAGTTTACAGTAACGAGTAATTTCTTAATTTTGCAGAGCCTTAAGAACTAAAAAACAAAAATATGTCAGGACACAGTAAATGGTCAACCATAAAACGTAAAAAAGGAGCTTTGGATGCAAAGCGGTCAAAAATATTTTCAAAAATTATTAAAGAAATTACTGTAGCCGTAAAAGAAGGCGGAGCCGATCCGGATGCAAATCCAAGGTTACGAATGGCAATATCTAATGCCAAAGGAGTTAGTATGCCAAAAGATAATATTGAAAGGGCTATTACTAAAGGTAAAGACAAAGACTCTGCTTCGTTTACCGAGCCTACATTTGAAGGATATTTACCAAATGGTATTGCTGCATTTATTGAATGTACAACTGATAACAATCAGCGTACAGTTGCTAATGTTAGGGCCATCTTTAATAAATTTGGAGGTAGTTTGGGCACAAACGGGTCGTTGAGTTTTATGTTTGACCGTAAGGGAATATTTATTGTTCCGGCCGGTGAAATTGATCATGATGAGTTTGAAATGGAATTAATTGATGCCGGAGCAGAAGACATTGAAATAGAAGAGGGTGGTGTATTTCACATAACAACCTCTCTTGAAGATTTTGGATCAATGGCTAAAAAACTAGAAGAATTAAAGCTAGAACCAGAGTCTGCAGAACTTCAGCGCATTCCAACTGACACAAAAGAATTAAGCACTGCAGATGCTCTAAAAATAATGAAAGTAATTGATCTTTTTGAGGAAGATGATGACGTTCAAAATGTTTTTCATAATCTGGAGATAACTGATGAATTAATAGAATCAATGTAACCATTATAATATTAACCAACTAACATAATAAAAATGAGCGAGCTAAGAGACTTTTCACTTGGTGATAAGTTAAAGATAAAAGGCAAAATAAACACCATTGGCATAGTAGGATGCGGATCGGTTGGCCAAGGAGTTACCTTGCTAGTCGCGAGGTATGGTATGGAAGTGGTTTTCGTGGACGTATCACAAGAGCGTGTTGATAAAATTTTTGTTAACCTAGAAACTCAGCTTGATGACGAGATAAATCACTGGGGCATAACTACTTCGGAAAAAAGATTGGTTTTATCACGAATTAAAGGAACTGATAATTTTGCAGATTTAAAGGATTGTGATATTGTTATAGAAACAATAAGTTCAAGAAAAAAAGGAACAGAAATAGATCTTCGAAAAGATGTTTTTAGGAGAATTGAAGAGGTTGTATCTGACACTACAATTATATCCTCAAACATAAGCACTTTAATGATTTCTGATCTTGCAGAAGTACTAAAAAAACCTGATCGTGCTATTGGTATTCACTTTATTGAACCTTGTAACAAAACAAGCATTGTAGAAGTAGTTGATAGTATTAAATCTTCGGAGGTAGCTCATGAAAAAGTTATGAGATTCTGCAAAATGATAAACAAAAAAGGCATATGTCTACACGAATCACCTGGTAATATTAGCACCAGGATGATTGTTCCGATAATTAACGAAGCTTGTGAAATACTCATGGAAGGTGTAGCTTCTATTCCGGATATTGATCTTACTATGCGAGTAACACTTGGTCATAATGTTGGACCATTTGAGCTTGCTGATAAAATAGGTTTAGATAAAGTAATGAAATACATGGAAAACCTATATGCAGAATACGGTAACGCTAAATACAAAACCTCGCCAGTAATAAAACGGCTTGTTCGTGCCAATTATCTAGGAAAATATGTTGGCCGTGGATTTTATACTTACGATGGTGACAAAAAAGTAAGTAATAACATTACATGTGCAATAATTAGATAATATTAGGTAAGTTTATTAAAAAAAAAGAAATGAAAATTATTGTTATAAATTGTGGAAGTTCATCTATTAAATATCAACTATTTGATATGCCTTCCGAAAGAGTAATTGCAAAAGGTTTAGTTGACAAAATTGGATTAAAAGGAAGTTTAATTAAGCACACAAAAGGGAAAGACAAGCCTGTTATTATTGAAGGAGAAATTCTGGACCATCAACAGGGAGTTGAGTTTCTATTGGGAATAATGATAAGTAAACAGTACGGAAGTTTAGAAAATATATCAGATATTCAAGCAGTAGGTCATAGGGTTGTACATGGAGCCGAGGAATTTAGCGGAAGTGTACTAATAGATGATAAAGTTATTGAAGCTCTAGAAAAATCATCAGAGCTTGCCCCTTTACATAACCCACCAAACCTAAAAGGTATTTATGCAATGCAACAATTGCTTCCTGATGTTAATCAGGTAGGAGTTTTTGATACTGCATTTCACCAAACCATGCCCGAACACGCTTATCTGTATGCCATACCATATGTGCTTTACGAAAAATATAAAATTCGCCGTTATGGTTTCCATGGAACAAGTCATAAATTTGTTTCAGCCCGAGCTTGTGAGATACTTGATGTTGATATCTCTACAAAAAAAATAATCACATGCCACCTTGGAAATGGCTCATCATTAGCGGCCATCAAACATGGTAAATCATACGACACTTCGATGGGAATGACTCCTACTGAAGGGCTTATTATGGGAACTCGTACAGGAGATCTTGATCCGGGGGCATTACTGTACATGGCAAGCAAAGAAGACACCAGTATTAACTATACAAACACTCTAATTAATAAATTCTCAGGTTTATTAGGAATATCCGGTGTATCTTCAGATATGCGTGATTTGGAAAATGCGGCGGCAAAAGGAAACAAAAGAGCTCAATTGGCATTGGATATGTTTGCGTATCGAGTAAAAAAATATATTGGCTCTTATGCTGCTGCCCTTGGCGGTGTTGATATTATAGTTTTTACGGGAGGCATTGGTGAAAACGACCCTACAACACGTAAAAAAATAATGGAAGGTCTGGAATTTATGGGCATTAAAACAGATACTGAGAAAGCTAACATAAGAGGTGAAGAAACCATTCTTTCATCAAAGGATTCTCAAGTAACAGTAATGGTTGTTCCTACAGATGAAGAAGTAATGATAGCTCGTGATACATTTACTATTACAACTTGATAATAGCAGCATTATTAATTCTTAGAAGCTATTAACCTAAACATTAGGTAGTTAGCAGCTAATAACCGGCAAATTAAATGTTTCATTACCTTTAATTTGCTGATATTTTATATTATGTACGACAGTTTATTTTATAAACTTAATGTGTTATTGGTTAGTGATACATCAGTAGTTGTAAATGCTATAGATGACTCTAGTACATACACAAAATCAGCACCTGATAATTTCCTTGGATTAAGTAATATCCAGATAAACCCTTTACTGCATACCCAAAATATAAGTGGTGAAATAATTACTTATGTGGTGATTTCTTTGATAGGCATTATATCCATTGTTTGGTTTTTTCTCCCCGATAGATTTTTAACAATTTTTTCATTTAAACCCATAAAACAAATTCAGAGAGATGTAGATAGTGCATCAAAAGCTCCCGGAATGTTTATTACAAGTTTGTTTTGGCTAAATTTTATAGTAGCGTTAAGCATTTTTTTATTTCTGACATCTCGTAAGTTCTTTAGTGATCAGGTTACAGGGATTACTAATTATGGAATCATTAAGTATATAATAATAGCAATTACAAGCCTAGTTTTATACAGATTTGTAATAACATACTTAACAGGATATATTTTCCAAACTGAGAAAATGATGAAACAACAAATAATAGTTGATAGGAATATTCAATTAGTTACAGGCATTTTATTACTACCTATTATATTACTAATGCAATATGCCAGCAGCGAAATTTTAATATTTGTAGTTGTGGGCGCAATTGCATTGCTACAAGTATACAGAATAGCTCAAATAGCAATTATTGGAAATTCCAGCTCAGTTTTTTCTGCGTTACATATTATTTTATACCTTTGCACGCTCGAAATAATACCTATTTTGGTATTGCTAAGATTAATAAGTAACGATTCCTTTATATAAATTATCTAGGCTTTAACATATAATAATTTACATAAGGAGTAAAAAGCAAATATGGCATTGAAAATAAAAAACATATTAGTTTCTCAACCTGAACCTGCTGACATGGATAAATCACCTTATGGTGAACTATGCAGGAAATTTAATTTGAATATTGACTTTCGTAAATTTATTTCAATTGAGGGAATAAGTGCTCAAGAATTTAGGAAAGCAAAAGGCACCTTTAATGACCACACAGCTGTTATTTTAACTAGTCGTCATGCTGTAGATCATTTTTTTAGAATGGCCAAAGAGCTAAGGTTCGATATACCAAGTTCTCTTAAATATTTTTGTATTTCTGAATCCACAGCATATTATTTACAAAAATATGTTCAATATCGAAAAAGGAAAATATTTTATGGTAAGCAAAATTTTGCTGACTTATTAACAGTAGTAAAGAAACATAGTGATGAAAAATTTCTAGTTCCTTCTTCTGATATTCATAAACAAACAATGTTTAAGTTATTAGATAGTGAGAAAATAAATTATTCAAATGCTGTTATATACCGTACCATTGCAAGTAACCTATCTAATGTTGATATAGCAAAATATGATTTGATTATTTTCTTTAGCCCAGCAGGAATTAAATCATTGGAAAAAAACTTTCCTGATTATGAACAAAGTGATAAATTAATTGCAGCATTTGGTCCAACAACAGCAAAAGCTGTTAAGGATGCTAATCTTAAATTATCTATTCCGGCACCAACTCAATCAGCTCCTTCCATGACTATGGCAATTGACGAGTATCTTACAAAAGAGGCTAAGGATAGAAGAAGAAATGGCAGAAAATAGTAAAGCTTATATTATTATTCCTTATTTTTCGTATCAATAATTATAGTTACAGGGCCCGAATTTGTTAATGAAACATCCATCATTGCTCCGAAGACGCCTGTCTTTATATTTTTTTTCGTCTGATTTTCCAATACAGAAATAAATTGTTCATACAGTGGTATTGCAATTTCAGGATGTGCAGCATTTATATATGAAGGTCGATTGCCTTTTTTTGTTTTTGCATGTAATGTAAATTGACTTACAACAAGGGCTTCTCCCCCAGTATCCAGTAATGAAAGGTTCATTACTCCTTTACTATCGTCAAATATTCTAAGGTTAATAATTTTGTTTGTTAACCAAAGTACATCTTCATTATTGTCCAGATTTTCAATTCCAAGCAATATAAGTAGACCCTTATCTATATCTGCTTCAATAATATTATTAATTGACACTGAAGCTTTTGCAACTCTTTGTATTACTGCCCTCATATTTTTAACTTATATAATTACAAAAATAATTAATTATTTAAATACAAGTTCTAGAGGAGGCTGAGCATAATAACAAATTAATCAATCGTAATTTTGTATTTTTATAAATTCAAATATTTACAACATGAATGATAATTTTATAAATACATACAAAAATCAACTAAATGAATTTTAGCGAACTAATAAATATACGCCAAAGTGACAGAAAATATACCAATAAACCTGTTAGCAGAGAAATAATTAATAAATGTATTGATGCAGCGCGACTTGCTCCATCAGCTAGCAACTCACAACCATGGACCTTTGTTGTGGTTGATAATATTGATTTAAAAAATAAAGTTGCAAAAAATACAATAGGAATATTAAGGAGTTTTAATAAATTTGTACCACAAGCTCCTGTTATTATTGCCATAGTGCTCGAAAAGCCAAAATTATTAACAGAACTTGGCGGAAGAGTTAAGAAAAAAGAGTTTCCATTAATTGACATTGGTATAGCTGCTGAGCACATTTGCCTACAAGCAGCTGAAGAAGGAGTTGGGTCGTGCATGTTAGGTTGGTTTGATGAAATAGCAGTGAAAACATTACTTAACATTCCGGAGAACAAAAGTATTTCGCTGCTCATTACCCTTGGTTATACTCCTGATGATTATAAACATCGCCAAAAAATAAGAAAAGATTTGAGTAAGGTGGTTAGGTATAATTCATATTAGGGCAAGACATTAATGTGTGTGTTGATATTTTAAAACTCACAATCTTAACTAACTATTGTTAAATGATATATGTACAATATTTAGGTTGTGAATTGCGGGAGTGATTGCAGTGGTAGCTTATTGAAATTACAATGTATATTTTGTAAGTGGGCGGATGCGTAGGAACGAAGCACCCGTACCGCTTCTGCAAAATAACAATTGTGATGAAATAACTACAAGCGTAAAGCACGGTTTGCCGCCCAAAAAAATAAAAGAAATATAATTCTTACATAGAAATTTGTAATTTTGCACATACATTCAAATAACCAACATTAGTTTATGGATAAGTTTAGCACACAACAATACTCTTCACAAGATTTAGAAAAAGAATCGAAGTATTTAAATTTGCTTGCCGAGAGGTTTCCAAATATTCAATCGGCTAGCACCGAAATTATTAATCTTGAAGCTATATTAAATCTACCCAAAGGAACTGAACATTTCCTTTCAGATATCCATGGTGAATACGAAACATTTAGTCATGTACTTGCTAATGCTTCGGGAGTTGTAGTGCGCAAAATTGAGGAGGTATTTGGTAAAACTTTGCGAAAAAAGGAAAAAAGGTTATTGGCCACCTTGATTTATTACCCAAAGGAAAAACTCGAGCTAATTCATAAAGTTGAAGATGATATTAATGAGTGGTATGCCATAACTTTACAGCGTTTGGCAAAAGTGGCGCGTGCTGCAGCATCAAAATATACCCGATCTAAGGTGCGAAAAGCCATGCCAAACAATTTTGATTATATTATTGATGAACTTCTTAATGAAAGTGGCGAGGATAAAGAGGAATATTACGAAAGTATTATAAGCTCGATTATCAACATTGATCGCGCTGATGCATTTATTATTGCATTATGTGAATTTATACAGAGATTACTGGTTGACAGATTGCATATTATAGGCGATATTTTTGACAGAGGACCATATCCTGAAAAGGTGATGGACAGGCTTATGAGCTATCATTCAGTTGATATTCAATGGGGGAACCACGATATATTATGGATGGGTGCAGCTGCCGGTAATTTGGCTCTTATTGCTAATGTAATACGTGTTTCGTTACGATACAACAATTTAGATACACTTGAAGACGCTTACGGAATAAATATGCTACCACTGGCACGCTTTGCAATGAAGCAATACAAGGATGACGCGTGTGATTTATACGTGATAAAAGGGAAAGCTGAACACTCAGATGTTAGGTTACTCCAACAAATGCAGAAAGCAATTTCTATTATACAATTTAAACTTGAGGGGCAAGTAGTTAAAAGAAATCCAAATTATCATATGGAAAACAGGTTAGTTTTTGATAATATTGATTTCGAAAAAGGAACAACTGTAATTGATGGCAAAACACATAAATTACTGGACAATAACTTTCCCACTATTTCGCATACAAACAGATACGAATTAAGCGCAGATGAACAGATAATTATGGATCAGCTTAAATCGAGTTTTATGAATAGTCAACGTCTTCAAAAACATATCGACTTTTTGTTTACACGTGGAAGTATGTATCTAACATATAACTCTAACTTATTATATCATGGTTGTATTCCAATGAGTAAAGATGGCAGATTTGAAAAGTTTGAAATAGAAGGGAAACGGTTTTCGGGTAAATTATTATGCGACTATTTTGATAGAGTTGCTCGTAAAGCATATTTTAACAGAAGTTTAAAAATGGAACAATACCCCGGCCTTGATTATTTATGGTATTTATGGTGTGGCCCAATGTCTCCATTATTTGGAAAAATGAAAATGGCAACCTTTGAAAGATATTACATAGAAGATAAAGAAACTCACAAGGAAGGTCGAAATGCATATTACACACTTGCTCTAAAAGACGAAAAGTATTGTGATAAGATATTGGTTGAATTTAGGTTAGATCCAAATAAATCGCATATTGTAAACGGGCATGTTCCTGTAAAAGTAAAAAAAGGAGAAAGTCCCATAAAAGCAAATGGGAAACTATTTGTTATTGATGGTGGCATGTCGATACCATACCAAAGTGTTACAGGAGTTTCTGGATACACACTTATTTATAACTCATTTGGGCTGGTGCTTGTGGAACATAAGGAATTCCAATCGAAGGAATTAGCAATTAACCAGGAAAAAGATATAATATCGAAACGCGTATTTATTGAAACCAATGCAAAAAGAAAAGATGTTGGGGATACTGATGCCGGCAATGAGTTAAGGGATCAGATAGGCGATTTAAAAATGCTGTTGGCTGCTTTCCGTAAGGGATTAATTAAGGAGAGCTAGTTTGTGGCTTTAATAAAACGTCAATAACTGCGTTACGCTTGCATTTATAACCAGTCATTTACAAAAGTAAACTCCTGAGTTATAAATACTTCACAAGCCTTGTTCTTGACGCCTTCTTAAAGCCATTTGAAAATATGGAGTTTTTGTAGAGGCTAATTAGCAGTTTGATAAAGATAAAATAAATATAGGAAGAGTAGATTTGAGAAGAGTAATGAAATTTGGGGGAGCATTATTGAATAGTGCTTCTAATATTGAGAGGGTTGCAGGACTTGTTGAAGAGTTTAGCTGTGAACCACTAGTTGTTGTAATATCTGCTCTAGGGAAAACTACAAACGCTCTTGAGCATCTTTTTTCGCTTTCGCAAAAGCGCTCCAATATGGATATTGACTTTTTTAAAATTAAACAGTACCATCTTAGTGCCGCACAAAATATAATGCCAAATTTACCAAATGAACTTAGCAGACGTTTGGATAAGCTATTTGATGAACTTTGGGATTCGTTAAATACTGAATATCCAAGTAAATACGAGGCTTACGACAGTATTATATCCATTGGTGAAGATCTTTCAAGTTGTATTTTTTATCATTATTTAAAATCCTTAGGGCATAGTGTTAGATTAATTAATGCTAAAACCTTAATAGTAACGGATGATAATTATACAAATGCATCTGTTAACTGGGAATATACTACAAAAACAATAATTGCCAGAATATTACCAGCAATTGATAATCATGAAATTGTAATTACACAAGGATTTACCGGTGCTGATGAGTTTGGAAATTCGACTACTTTGGGTAGAGAAGGCTCAGATTTTACAGCAGCCATAATTGGTAATATTTTGGATGCAGACGAAGTAACAATTTGGAAAAATGTTCCCGGATTGATGAATGCCGACCCAGCAAAATTTCCTGATGCTGTAAAGCTTAAAGGGTTATCATATCATGAAGCTACTGAGCTTGCTTACTATGGGGCTTCGGTTATTCACCCCAAAACCATACAGCCTTTAAAGCAAAAAAATATACCGCTTTTTGTTAGAGCATATTACGATTCATCCATCCCACCCACGGCAATTACAAATGATGCTAGTAAGGATGGGATATTGCCAAGTATAATTGTTAAAGACAATCAAATTCTACTATCCATCAGCACTTTAAATTTGTCGTTTATAGCCGAGGAAAACCTAAAAAATATTTTTGATGCCTTTAGTAAAAACAAGATTCATATTAACTTAATGCAAAATTCAGCTGTAAGTTTTTCAGTTTGCTTTGACGAAGATTTCTCAAAACTTGATGCTTTAATTACTGAACTAAAAAGCGACTTTAACTTAAGGTATAATACTAATCTACAGCTTATTACCGTAAGGCATTATAACGACAACATTGTTAACAATCTGATTGCTGGCAACAAAGTATATCTTTTTCAGAAAAGCCGAGTTAATGTGCAGTTTTTAGTCAAACAATAGCTTCAAATAATACTCTCTAATTTTTTTAGATCGTTTGGTACGATATTTTTTTGGGTGGTTTAGCCAACCTTCATGAAATTATTTCGGTAGGCAAACGAGCTTTACATTTATAGTTGTTTCATTACGACTGTGTATTATACCAAATTAATATCAAAACACCCAATAAATTCTTTATCAAATTGGTATTCTTCATAATACAAAATGGGAAAATTGTTTGTGTATTTGTACAATTACACCACAGCATTTTTTATATTTGCAATAGAATTTTATAAATCAATCAACATATTTAACTATGAAAGACTCAATTGCAATATTATGTGGTGGTGGCCCGGCACCGGGTATTAACTCCGTTATAAGCTCGGTATCAATGGTATTTTTAAAATCAGGGTACAGGGTTATAGGTATTCATGAGGGATACAAAGGGTTATTTGCTGAATCACCAACAACTATAGATATCGATTTTAAATTTGCTGATGATATTCATAAACAAGGTGGATCAGCACTTCAAATGAGTAGGCATAAGCCAAAAGATGATGAATTTTCAACAAAATTTTTCACAGATAATA
>Ga0307988_1000788_pt1 | contig 20269 bp, 20 predicted proteins | sample EllFjometagen183_FD_203166 | JGI IMG/M metagenome (GOLD analysis project Ga0307988, IMG submission 203166) | Marine microbial communities from Ellis Fjord, Antarctic Ocean - #183 | ecosystem: Environmental > Aquatic > Marine > Unclassified | place: Southern Ocean | collected 2014-10-08 | reverse complement strand
TTGCGAAGCTCCCGTACACGCCGAATAGAAACAGATTCACCATGTTGCTCACGGCAGTAAATTGCCAAAAGAAGATAAGTAATCAGTCCGGAAAGGACTTGCACCATAAGGCCATTCTTGCTTCTGGCAAATAGGTGATACACGTTTAGGTGTCGCTTCCACCATGCAAAAAATGTTTCAACATCCCAGCGAAGCTTGTACACAAATGCAACCTGTTCGGCAGATAAATCGAAGCGATCAGTGGCAACCCAGTATTGTTTGCCCTCAACTATATAACCAACAAGTCGGACAGTCTCCTTGGTTTGATTGATATTGGGAGTACCCAGCAGTACTTTGGCATCAAAGAAAATATGAGAGTCTTCCTCTACAGGGAATTCTTCAAGAATGCTTTTATGTGTGGATTCTTTTATACGACAAACAAAATGACAATCATCCAACTGCCATTGGTCAAACAAGTGATGTGCCTGGTATCCACGATCCAGTACAGCCGTCTGGCCAGGGTCAATAATATTACTGACGAAGGGCCTTTCAGCTCCATTGCCTTCAGTTAAAAACAGTTTTCGTGGAATGCCATGGTTGAGGTCAAGGCCAAAGTGTAATTTGGCTTTTTTTGAATTTGTTCGATATCCTGCCCAGTGCATGGAAAGCACTGCATCAATAAGAGATCCATCGATGGCAACAAGATCACCAAGCTCTGAATACTGGGACGGCAGGACTCCTGATGCTTGCTTCTGTAGTTCAGTAAACACATAAAGAAGCTGCTCTACTCCACGGTCATTAACGGTATCAAAAAACGTAGAGCGTCTAATGCCACCCGCAGGTGCAACAAATTGTCTGGCATAGTCATCTTCCTGCAGAGTTTGAATCAATTCTCTGCCTGATGAAAAGTCCTGCAAATGATAGTAGGTTAAAATATTGAGTAATTCTTCAGTGTTCATGGCCAGTGGTTTGTTTGATCTTGACTTGAGCGGTGGTGCTTTAATTAAAATCGGCTGTAATGGCTTAAGTAATTGCTTCTGTGTCGGCGTTATATGGTACCGAGTGTATAATTTCACGGTCATTGTCGTAACCTCCTTAAAAGATTTGTCTTTTAAGGATCGCGACCGCGGAAAATTTTTACTTTGTCAAGAGAAAAATAGTTTGTATGGTGCTTTTTTTGAATTATTTTTCATATGCAATTTTCAAACCGGACACTACTGACTACAGCTACATTTTATCCAATCGAAGGTCCACTCTCAAAAGAACAACCTCTCCCAGTACTCTTGGCAACCGCTTACGGAATAATGGGCAATACCGGCAACATATCATTAACTTTACCTGACGGGGAATTTTGTAAAGGTAAATGGTCATCAATAGCACCAATGAGCGTTGGTATTTCTACAGCCTCAGCCAGTGGCACAACTATTTCTGGTATGTTTTCTGTCTGGAGTACAGTTTATGGTTCCGGTTTTTCAATGAGTAACCTACCAGGCGTCAACAAAGGGGAGGCAATGTTGGTTGGGAATAAAGGGACTGTCATTCAGGTTGAATTTTATACAGGAAGCGGTACAGCAAATGGAACAGGTGTAGCCAAGGACAATAAAGGCAATATTTTTAAAGTGCTGCTCTAGAAAAATGCCCAACCATTTACTTCAGCGGACTGGAAGAGGCGCGACTGCTTTGTCCAGCCTTTCATTGCAAACACGGCTAAAGTTTCAGCCACGTAATTACTAAAAACCCGGTAAGCAATAATTTCTGACAGGCGCAATCCTGCACACATTTTAGCGCTTGTTGACATGTAAAACGATTATTTGATAAAATTAGATATAATTCTAATTCTGATAGATCTGAGTTTTTGTCAGAAAATTATAGTCTCTATCAATTTCGAAGGTAGCATCTTGTGTTAATTTCTTATTGTTTCACTGGGCGCGCAGCCAATTTTAAAATGGCAAAGGGTTTTAACAAATTTGCCCAACCACAAACCAAAAGGAGGATGATATGTATAAAAAAATTATGGTTCCACTGGATGGTTCAGAGCTGGCAGAATGCGTACTCCCGCATGTTAATGGATTTGTTTCAGGGTTTCAGGTAGACACAATTTTTTTTGTAAGAGTCACCGAACCTACACCGGCCCTTTTTCAGAAATGGGTAACACTGCCAACCCACACGCCCTGGAAAGCATTCAGAAAAAAACCGCTCCCATCCGATTGAGGCAGTTTGTGGTCAAAATGTTAATACCTTATCTGCCTCTTTTGAAATTTCATATAAGTCGTCCATCCAACCTATGGGGCATGTGCTTGATCCCTCCAGACCGTGGGATTTCATGCAAACACCTCAGACGTAAAAATCACCTTCAAATTGATTGACTTGCTCCATTACATCAAATTCTTCAGTACCGGCCTGTTCAAAAAGTACTCCTTTACCAAGCATGAAAACACTTATGTCATCACCTTTTTTTACGCCAACATTCGCTAAACGCATTGCGTTGTAAATCGTCTCACCATCACTTGTAGTTATTATAAAAAGCATATTCATAATTCCTCGCCCTCCAACTTAGAAATTTTTAGACAAAAAAAGTCTTGTCGATACCTGACTATTTTTCTTACAAAGTTTTGCCGGGTAAGCATTGTCAACATATTTCCACTATATCCTAACTTGAAATCTAATTCTTAAATTAAAATATATTCAAGACCATCTCGAATTTGTAAAGGATCACTCTGGTGATCAGACAAAGTGAGTTCCCAGCTTAACTGTGATCACCAGCGGGTCGTCGAGACCAGGTTGAAAACTTGAAGACTGGGTTTTGCGCAAAATTTATTGAACGTTTCTCAATGGTTTCCTAAACGTTTCTCCAACGGTTTAAATTGTTCTTTAAAGGTTCCCGCAACCTTCCCTTACCTGTTTGACAGGGCAATGTAAGTTTGGTACTGTGGTTTCGTTGCTGGCAAAATCCAGCTCCGGGTTTAGCGGCCCGAACCAGACGGCGGACACACCGCCACCTCTTTATTGACTGGCGTTTTTTTGTGTCCACAACATGGCACCTCCTTGGGCGGCTGTGTGGGGAGCTTCGGCTCGCCGGTTCCGTTTGACCGGTCCGCTAACCTGCATAGTCCGCCCATTTTTCGTTTAGCGAAACGGGCGAGAATATTCTTTTTCAAAAGGAGGTAGTATCATGAGTGACTATTGTGCACCAGAAAAAGTTTTCTTGAAGAATAATCCTGTAATTTCTCCTGTTGATATGAGTACCTGCATTATTTCAAGGACTGCAGCAATGATAGACGGCGTTATTGAGTCTCTTGATAATAACGGCTGCGCATCAGCGTTTTGTCCTGATAGAGCATCCAGAATACTCTGGCAGGTAGAGTGCAACCTCTCCGAGTTAAAAACAATCGTTAATCTATGGCACGAAGGGGAAAAGCAACAGAAGGGAAAAACAGATAACTGTCTTCTCTCACTTCACCTGGACACTAATGGATTGATTGAAAACAATGAACACAAAGAGGAGATGTAGTATGAAGGCTATGACAGAGATGGCAGCAGAGGCAAGCATGATTGCAGGGAAGAGAGACCTCCTCGATCTTATACTTGAAATGGAATCAAAACTCGCACTTATAGAACACACGATTTCACAAGAACCTCGTCAGTTAGAAGATCTTGGGTTTACCGGGATTTCATATCTTATCAGTGATATTCGAAAAGGTTTAACCCAAACTGAATCTTTCTGTCAGAAAGCTGGAGATTATTTTTACTTTCTTGATAATCCTGAGTTGTTGGTTGAAGTTAACCAGGTAGAGATGAAATCGGCTAAAGATTACAGTTCATAAATGTAAATGTTGCCATTGGCTTTGTTGAGCCTTCTGGTACTATGCAGAAGGCTCACATGGAGAGACTCCATTTGGATAAAGTTAACTTGATTTAATAAAACAGGGAGAACCCAATGGCACTAAAACCATTACCACCAGCAGCAATAGTAGCAGCAAGACTCAGGCAGCGAGCAGCAGGGTTAATCCTCGACGCAGAGGAACTTGAGGCCACGTGCATGAAGTACGAACCGAAGCGCAAGATAGACATTGCAGCGCTCACAAAAAGAATGAGGGAGGCGGTTAAATGAAAAAAGTAGAAAATAACTCGAATCTGCTATCCAGTCTCCACCTAACTGTTTTCGGTTTCTGTTACCAACAAATAGATTTTGTCCGGTTTGCCTCCCCATCCTTGAATAGTTGCCAGATCTCGGTGGCGAGAACGGGTACCTTTGGAATGGCACCGCCACAAGCGAGTACCAATGTATGATAGCTACATCAAGTCCAGCCTAATCCGCACCTGTTTGTCCGCCGTAAATTATCTTTCTCAGCATATTTTCCTCAATTAAGAAATGACAACGGGCATTTCTTTTCGGATTTCCTCAATCTTAGCCACGAGTTCTTCTTGGGTGAGAATGCCTTTGGCCACAAGGATATCTACTAATGCTTGACTGATCATGATTTCCATGCTCAACGCCTCACGCAAAGGGACAACATCGTCTGGGTTCATTTTATTAGCCATATATTCACCATTTATCTTGTTGCAAAATCTCGTAAATAATCCTTTCCACTGAATCTGCCTTTTTAAACTATATATGACGTACTCTATATGTTACGAATAATATTGAAATTCCAAATAGGACTCAACAATATTAAGAACTACCGAAGTAATAAGCAGAAATGCCAAACATATTCAGCGACAATAAGGAGAAAAAGAGCTATGAAATTCACTGAATCGATTCAGATTTGTTTAAAAAAATATGCAGAGTTTAATGGACGCGCCACGCGATCCGAATTTTGGTGGTGGGTATTGTTCACATTTCTCTTTTCTGCATGTTCTCAATTGTTAAGCCAAAAACTCGGATCAATATTTTCCCTTGCTGTTTTCCTGCCGTCAATAGCTGTCACATCAAGAAGACTGCACGATATCGGCCGCAGTGGGTGGTGGCAGCTAATTGGTTTAATTCCGATCATTGGCTGGGTAATAATGATCTTTTGGGGTGTCAAAGAGTCATCAATGTCAAATGAGTATGACCGATAGTTTTGGCAGAAAAAGGGGGCCGAACTATTATTCAAAATATGTTGAGAAAATATATCTGTCCCCTTTTTCGATTATTTTCGATAAGTGATGGCAAAACACTTGATTGGCATCGTTCCCGTGTTGAAGAGCTTCAAAAACGACTTGACGAGCTCCGTAATAAATGATGCCCAACCTATAGCTTATGGGGACGGCGAAGAGCATGCCCGCCTCATAGCTCGCCGTTAGCTACTTTCGCGGAATACACCATTACACCATGGATGAAATATGCGAAGTCGTGATTGAGGAATATTTCCGAATCCTCACATCAAGCTATTCTCTAATATACCCATAGAGCGACAGCTAGAAGAATTTGACAGCAACAGCAATGAATGTTGCTTATATCCTGGTAAGTCGATTCTGCATGAGACTATAAATCCACAGCATTACGAGGGCTAAGTAAGGATATCTTAACATGGCTTCGCCATGACATATCTAAGCCTCTACCATCTGGCATTCCTCAGACCGACATCTGGATTGATCGGGCTGTTCTTCGTTTTTTACTTGAAGAATCTGACATTCAAAGATATTTCGCCAACCTGTATTCGGCGATACATCCGGGAGGAAAGGCATGCCGCTACATATGCATCAAGAGCTGGAACACCGATTGAAATAGTGAGTAAGGTAATTTTGAGGCATGCTGACTTAACAATAACTCAGAGATATTTGGGACACGTGAGTGACACTGAAGCCATCCGCTGGATTGAGAACCTCTACGGATGAATAAAAATGGTAATTCCACGTGGTACCGTCATTTTCACTAATGGTCTGGAAACATCAAGAATTTTAAAATGTTTTTTCTTGCTAGGTTTTAGGGACAACTTCTTCTTTTAATTTACAGTAGTTAAACCTGATGTCAGTTTAAGAAATTCAGATCTTGTATGTGGCAATATTAGTAAAGTGCTAGAAGATTTTTTCCAGACAGCATTTCAACACAGCTAATTGAAACTATTTTTGTAAAGATCGCCTAGCTGTTCGTCGTTATCTTTTTTATTTCATTATTGCACCAAATTTTAAAATTGGCAAGATTGCCGCAGTGGAGAAAAAAAGGAGCATTGTTAATCCTATACACAATGTAATGGAGGTGTGGGTTGTGACCCATTCATTACGTTTGTTCTCTGACTGACGGAAGAGTAATTTCCCGAAAATTATACTGCAGATTAACCAGCTGAGTGGAATGATGCCAGAAATGTCCTGCATTCTCATGGCAAACCCTGTGAGAATAGGTACATCCATTGCCGCCTCTGAATATTGAACCAAACGGTTGTACGCTGGTGTAATAATAACATATGAGAGAAACCAGAGCAGTGCCAGAAGAATAGTATTACAAAACAGCGTCGCTTTCCACATTATGCCTCTGAGCTCCTATTTGATAATATGTCCAACTGAGATCATCGGCATTATGGCACCCAGCATATGACAACAAATGGCAAAGACTATCCAGCCTGTATGTAAAACCAACGCAAAGATGAGGCCATCCTCCATGTCGTATGAATCGGAACGTTTTATTCCTGCTGCTATGGAGAAGATTAGGGAAAGAACAGCTAAAACTTGCCAGTGGATCATATTCCACCACATTGGCAAGGGTAAGGGGCTAATACATAGAGTTGTGACAAGAGGACGGCTGGTTCCTTCTCCCCCTAAAGGAAATAATGTTGTTAAATTACCGCAGTACCAAATCAGGAAACAATAGACAGCAGTTGTTGCCACCATCAGTAAATAACCATAGATTGCTGAAATACGCATAATTTACTCCTCCTGTGGAGAATATTGCTGATTAAACAACCCTTTTGGTCTCATTAAGATTTCTTTAAATGGTGACGCACATTCTTGTGCTATTGGAGCCCTCTGAGTAACCACCTCTAGTGAGGTGAAGAACGAAAAGAAACCAGTACTTGTTTATGGATTATTGTCTGTATTGTTATTTTTCCAACCAGACCGGTAAAGCTTTTACTAAATGACAGAGTTTATCGGTCTGTTCTTGTTTTTTGTTTTTCGTCATTTTCTTATGACCTGTTACCTCATTGTTAATACTTGTTCCGAAAATACTCATCTCCTGTTCCGGTTCAGGAGGGCAGGGATAATCAATATAGAGAGCAATGCTTGCCGGCATTTCCTCTCCTTCATAAATGGTATTCTCGCTAATGACACCGCTCAGGCGCCAGGTCTTCGCCTCTCCCTGCTCCATTCTTCCTTTGAATAACTGAGTTTGTTGAACATCTGTTGCTTCTGCACCCTTTAGAGAAATTTCTTTTGAATAAGCGATATCAATACTCACTTTGTTCTGCACTGAATAGAACTTACAGTAGACCTCAATTTCAAAGTTTCCCTGGGCATCAGGGCCACGACCTGCTGGAAATACAAGATAGGCGATCATGTTCATTTCTGATGCTGGATCTTGCAACGGTGGTGTTGCTGATACAGTAGTGGCATGCAGTAGCATAGCAATAAATAGTGTAAACAGGAAAACTGCTCGATAAAGAGTTCTCACTTTTCCATCCTTAATGTTTTCTTCTGGATATTTGCATACCAACCGTATTCATTAACAAATGATGTGACTCTCCTTTCCTATTGCATTTGTTTGTCAATCTTTGATCTCTATGGAAAGGGACTGCAGAGCATTCAAAAAACTTTTTCCCATTTGATCTGGTGGGGCGCCTTTACTAAAGAAAGAACGATCAGAAAAATTTATTGTATAATATTTCTCAACTAACCCATTCTTCCGAGGAAAGTTTTTGGCCCCGCAGGATGCATAAAAGTAAAAGTAATGTTTAGTTTCTCCAGACATCGTTTCCATGCATTGGGCTCGGCTGGCAATACAGGTAGCGGTGGAAACATTGATCATCCGATCTTGCCAGACAGTTTTACATTTATTGATTGATGAGTTGCTAAATGCAACTTCACGTCTCAATTGATGATGTACCGCTAGTGGTGTTGTCTCCCATCCCTGGTCAACAGCTTCTACCTGAATTAAGGTTTTATCTGGAAGCCGAGCACTATACCCCTGTCCCTGAGCCTTAAATTTCAACCCACTCTGCAACTCCATTTTAAGTTTTGCACCACCAGCACGGTACCATTTCTTCTTATGTTGAAACTTAAAATGTTCTATATCAAGTACATATTCTACAGGCCCGGACTTTCCTGTGGCATGGATGTTACCGATCATCTTCAACTTGGGCCTGCCTTTGGTGATTTTAACCCACGCGTGGTTTATTCCGCTTTCTGTTACCTTTCCCTGACCGGCATTAACCTCCATTCCTTGAATCATAGTTTTAAAGTCTACCAAATCGCCACTTTGGGGGCCTGCGGTTTTGTTGGGCTCGAACTCTATCTTAACCGATCCGGCCCGCTTGGCGGTAATCGTACAGGTAATTTGAGTTGCTCCATAAACTGCCTGGAAAGTAAAAAGGACTAACACCATCCCAAAGAGAATATGGGCGACAGAAGCAACTATTCTATTCATATCATTTCCTTTCTCATTCCTCTATTCTAAATAATATCAATTGTAACGGATTTCAGAATTTCCAAGAATATCTTTTCCCAATATTTAGGTCTGTATTGTTCATCAGCATTATCGGATATATGAAATGTAATATAGTAAAAATATTCCATATAAATTCTCTTATCAGGTGGTGGAGTTGGAATGCGAAAAGAGGCAGTAAACTCCTGATCACGATATATTGTGGGAGCACGTTTGACATATTTTTCACCGTGGTGAAATTTTGCCCAGTCTTCCCGGCTCATGTGCGGAATCTTACGAGTGATTATAATCTGAGATAAATGGAAAGCGGTATTTAATCCTTGTACCTTGCGGTTCTGCCATACGATTTGGACTTCATGGTCTAGATCTCTAATACTTTTAATATAAAATTCCAGCCCCTTCTTGTGAGTCTTTTGCAGATTTACACCATTACTCCAATATCTATTAGGGCTCTCTAAATAAGCTCCCCCTGGAAACGCAATATTATCCCAGCCCCCATCTGTTTTCAGTGTGCTGACTGATTTGAACTTGAAAACCACTCTTGGAATCCATTTAGTTTTCCCTTTAATTTGAAATTCCTTTCCCTCAAGTTCCAACATGTATTCAACAGGTCCAGGTTTGCCTGTGGCATGGATGAGAGCAGTCATCTTGAGGTTGGGATGGCCTTTATTGATTTTGACCCAGGTAGAACTCGATTCACTCTCAGTCACCTCCCCCTGTCCAGCATTGACTTCCAGTCCCTGCATCATTGTCTTGAAGTCCACCTTATCACCGACCTTTGGTCCGGCAGTTTTGTGTGGTGCAAACTCGACCTTGACCGAGTCTGCACGTTTGGAGGTTACTGTTCCGGTTATTTCTGTTTTACAGTATGCGATAGATTGCATGACAAATATTGTAAGTATGGTAAAAGAGAATATTTGAAAGATAGTTTTATAAATTTTCTTCATTAAGAGTTCCTCTGTATTCTGTCCTATACTTCATCACTTAACATCATCATCAAATTATCTTAGTTCACTAATTCACTCCGGTTTCTCCTATCGACAAGGTAGTGCATACGGCTGAATTTGATCAAAAAGTTTTTCTGCAACACGAACCATTTCTTTTTGTCTGTTATTTTCCCAATACTTTTCCTTCGGATAAGCAGCAGCCCATACGATTGCCTCAGTTTTTCCGTCAGTCACCGCCAGAACCAAGTTGGTATTCCAATTGCTATTATTATTTTGTATATCTCTAGAAACTTTACGTAATCTTTGTTTGCACCAGGTATCCTGCCAGCTATTCTGAAAAAGAGAATCACTTTTTGATTCATTCCATAATGCGTAAAGATCAAAGTGTTTCTCGTACTTAATTCTTATCAGCCTAAAGCCTTTGCTATTATCCTTGAATCCATTGGAGGGTCGTTTTAGCCTTCCTCCCTTGAAGGACTGATTCTGTTTTCTGCCGATAATCAATTTTCTAATTCTTGAACCAAACAAAGTAATGGGTATATCAACAAAAGGAACTCCACTACTATCAGCTATTGCTACAATCGGCTTATCCTCAGGTGAATCATATTCTCCATACACCCACACATCGATAGCAACACCATTCATCACATCTTGATCAGGCTTCGGGTTTTGATTATAGATGCGACCCTCGGCAGACTTTTTGGGAGCTGCCTTTTCCAGGTAAGGGATCATCAACAAACCTTTATTCTCAAGGTCGCGTTTTGCATCAACAAGTCGCATCCCCGAAAGTTTTGGTACTTTGAGTGTTTTGGGAACGTACGCATAAAGTATTAGTTTGACATTACTTCCACTCTCAACAGAGTTTCCTGGCGCTGGAGTCTGGTGGTAAACGATGCCATCCTTTTGAGGATCAGCGGTGGCGTTACCCAGTTCGAAGATTGGATTAAAACTAGCCTTTTTCAGTGAAGCTGCTGCCGCTGCAGGTTTGTATCCGATAACATCGGGCATCTTGTCGCTATCTGCCTTTTCTTCAGTAGCCGATGGTGTAGTCACGATTGGCTGCGGCATCTCATAGCCTCCATACACCCAAACCAGCACTGTAGCTCCGTTGCTTATTTCCTTTCCAGGATTCGGATCTTGTTTATAGACCATGCCCTCGGTCGATTTTTTTGGAGCAGCATCCCCGAGGTAGGGGGACATCAACAGACCTTTACCATCCAGGATACGTTTCGCTTCGCTTAATTGTACTCCATTGAGCTTTGGTACTTTCAGGGTATCCGCGACAAAAGTATAGATCAGCATAGTTATAGTATTACCAGATCCAATCATGGTGCCTGATGCTGGAGTCTGATGGTAAATAGTCCCATCTTTTTTGGGATCACTGGTTTCATCCCCCAGTTCAAAAACAGGATTGAGCCCGGCAGCTTTCACTGCTGCAGACGCCTCAGTCAATTGCATACCCGTTACAACTGGAACATTACTGCTGTCTATAGCTTCATCAAAAACCTTTACAATAACAGTATCACCAGCACGCAGCGGGCCCTCTTTTTCAGGAAAGCTTACTTCCACGGTACCCGCATTACCTGCATAGGGAGCACTTTCCCCCAGCTCAGGCAAGGCAATTAATCCAACCTCCTCAAGTGCGGTCACCGCATCCCGTAAACTCATGCCAACCACATTAGGGAGGTTCACTTGTGTGCCGGTCTTGTCGACAACCTCAGGCGTATCATTAGTTACCGAAGTTCTATTTTTTACACAGTGTGACAAATCGTTTCCTTTGGTCTTGGCGATAACGTATTCTTCCAGAGAGCAAAGATTTATGGAATCAAGATTCTGGCGATGGGCCCATGCATGAACTTCGGGTTTGTGACTAACCGGATTGTCGGGTGAAGAATTTAAAGTGATAAGACCACCGGAGGCAGTCTTGCCATGAAATCGGCCCCACTTATCGTAGCGAAGTTGTCCACCTTTGGCATTCTCAAGTGGTTCTGCCCGGTTCAGCCATTCTTTAATGATGGTTGCTGTTTGCGGATTATCAGGATTTAAATCGACTTCAGGAGTATTAATAATGCCTGATTCCGTGGCATTCTGCCCACGTTCATCTTTTTCTTTGGTGCCTGTGTTTCCACTGTTGCCAGAAGAATCTTTTGCTGTTTGGACACTGCTGGAGGCATCGGGTATGGGTACTGCTTTTTTAGAGAGCCAGTCTGCTATATTTTCTGGGTCAACGGGATTATTCTGACATCGAGAATCGTGGTATTTATCGTAAATTTCAGATGCCTTTGGACCATTGCCTCGGCCAACTGCGAAATCGGTTAATAACTTTGTAATAGTATGATCTTGTAACTTGTTTCTGTTAAGAGGCCCGACAACAGTAAAGTCAACATCTGTCCACAGGTATCTGTGGTGTTGACAATGTGGGTCATCGTTTTCGCCTCCTTCTCTTAGAATAACTCCCATCCCCCAGCCGCACCATTTCAGGAGATTTTTTTTCTTCTTTTCTATCCAGTCTTGAATATTTTCTCCTTTGGGGAGAGAGACTTTTTCTTCAAATTCATTGGCAACCAGATCCGCATTTGTATCATTGCAGTCGAGGATAAGCATATTGCCACTGATGGTGACAATATAATGTTCATAGATATCTGCTTGTGGCTTTTGTTTACCTGCCTGAGACTGAATAACAGGTTTTGCTGCCTCAGGCATGGGTGGACTGGCATCAGTTACTGTTTTGTCAGCAGTTCTCTGTTTTTGTCCCTTAAGCTGCAGCAACAACTGAGGGTTTGTGTCGGAGAAATGCCCTTTTTTTGCGTTAAGATTGAATATGAGTGGTTGCGCTTCTTTCTTTGTGTTCTTCTTTTGTATGTCAAAAGTAACTTTGACTCGAGTTGTTTTACCAGCCTTAATCTTTCGAATTTTTTTGGGCTTGATTTTTATATTACTTACAAACGATGGAACGTTTTTTGTTCCAATAGAAATACCCTTAATAGATTCATCGCCATTATTTATAATTTGGAGATAAACTTTATTGCCAACAGAGCCTGCTTTTACAGGTTGAGCTGCTTGTGAAGATGCGTTTGCAACCATGCATATAGACGCAATGAAAAGAAAGAGTGTCAGCAATCCTGTTCGTATAGTCTTCACATTTTCCCTTTTTGATGAAATAAAAATCTTTATTAGCCAAGATTTTTCTGTTTTCCTCTTTTTGTTTATTGCTCCGATACTCTCTTGGTGCGATAGTCAATCAATTTCTGCTCTATGCTCTGATTGACCACAGGAATACGTATTGCTATATTTACATCCTTACACTGTCCAACAGCTTTCTGTTCGGGACTGTTGCAGTCACTGTCCGGTCCATTGCGTCGTTTTATCTTCATCTGCAAGCGTACTTCATAAATGCCAGGAAAACGAAACTGACCCATCGTGTATGGACTGAGATTGTTTATCTCATCAGTTATTCTGTTATTTATGGAAAGGCGTTTGAGGGGTGCGAAATTAGATATCCTGTCCTCTCCAAACTTCCGCATTCTCACCACTCTTTCCTGTGTTTCTTCATCAATGTTGCCTCGTAAATCCCATTGCCCTTTTCCGGCAGCAGCTTGTTCCCAGCTGTCTGTTTCTACTCTTTTGACGGTAAGAGCAAAATAATTAACGGAATAATCATATTGCCAGAATTTTCGTTGATTATTCCAGTATTGCTGTGTGGCACGTTGACTCACGGTGGGGACCTGGAGGATATTTCCCTGGATCACTTCCAGATCAAATTGAACAACCAGCGGTGATTTTGTGAGGTAGGGAGCAATCGGGCTTAAGTTTTGCGCAAGACTGCTTTCAGCACTGCGCAGTACACCGTTTTCATCATTGTTTAGAGCCCAACCCATGAGTATGGGATCTTCCTGGCCAGAGGTGATTTCATGTTTGAGGATATATCCATACCACCAATCATTTTTTATATTTTGATTAAACCTGAAGTCTTTACTTTTGCCGGGAGTATCGTCTGTACCTTTCCAATGTATTCGTTTTTTTTCCTCCCCTCGTGTGTGGACATAAAAACGGGGCACAATGATATCCCAATTTATAATTTCGACCTTCACTTCATCACAATCATCAGGACTGTTGCATATTTTGATTCTGCCGACGATCTCTGTAGGGCCTGCTGCATACCCCCCACCACTGGTGGCACCCGGCAATTTGGGATATTTCCCTTTGAGCTTGCCTAAATTCATATTCAGGGTGACCAATCTATCGAGGGGGGTGATACGATACCCTGTCTTAGTCTTGACTATTTCCGCTTTGTCAGCAGAAAGGTCGATCTGTTGTTGTGAGGATGGAGGCAGCTCTATAAAGAGCACCTGTTTTTTAGAATTGTTTGCTCCCAGTATGGAAAAACTCAAATCTTCAGGGTCGGAGAAATTGGTGACATGCTGAATCACATCGCCATCAACCAGCGACGTGCCTGCCATTTCCCCTGACAAGGCTATCAGTTCAAGGGGCTGTTGGGGCTGGGAAAGCAGACCGTTTTTCTTTGCAGCAGCGATTAGAAGCTGCCACCTTCTCTGGGCGATTTCAACAGCGCGAGCCTGGTTCAGAGGGAGATAAAATTTTACCGTAAGTCCCAACTGGGTTCCGTCAACAAGTTGTTTGAATTTAACTAATGTTGCTTTTTCTGCAGTTTTCTTTTTTTTGATGACCTTGTAATAAATATCCCCTTCACCCAGAGAATCTTTGCCAATATAGGCTTTTCTCCATTTTTCAGGGACAGATATTTCACTGAGATTGTTATACGGACGGTTAAAGACAATTACAGACTGCCATTTATATTTTGTTTTTTTTCCGTCAATTATTATGACAGGTGTTTCGCTAAAACAGTATGTATCCGGCTTTTTCTTTTCACCACAGTATTGCATGTTCTCCATCAGATTTTCACCGGGGGGAGTATTCTCAGAGGCTCCAAGAGCTGCCATGACAATCTTGCCCACCTGATAGTCACGTTTTGAATAGGCCCCTGCCCATGAGTCAAAAGTCAATGCAAAGAAGAATCCAGAAGTCATTACTGCTATCAAAAAGATATGCTTTACACTCATCACTATATTTGCTCCTCTACTGTAGGGTGCCTACATTTTTCTGAACTGCTGCTAAGAACTGGGAATTGCCTTACTGTTGTCGGCTGGTTCCCATCTGTATAGTCTTCACATCAAATCCGGTTGGGACAACAGGGATACGGATGGCCACGTCTATCTCTCTTTTGCTGCGCTCTCCGCTGCCGTCATCAATGATATTACCTTTAAGTGTCATTCGTAATCTCACTTCATAAATACCAGGTTCACGGATGGTTGTTGCAAACACTGGTGGAGTTCCTTCTGTGATAAGTTTTCCGGAAAATTCGATCCCTGCGAGAGGAAAATAATCAGTGAGCTGATCGGATGTTCTCTTTCCAATGACCAGACCGGTATAGTCGTCATCATTAATTGCTTCATCATTTGCTTGGATTCGTATATCCAGACAATCCTGCATTGCAGCACTTCCAGGTTGCGTACTCAGATTCGAGCAGTCTGTGTTGAGTTTATGAACAGAAAGGGCAAAGCTATCAACTTTTATTACATTCCAGAGTTCTTTTATTGTTTGCAAAGTAACCAGATCGTTTTCATAGAAAAATGCCTCGTCTCCTTCACCTTCTTCAAATCCTTCTTCTGCCTCAGATACATCTGAGCCTCCTTCCTGGGTCGCCGGTGCCTGTATTTTGGGGTGTTGATAGATTTCCAGCCCAAGCTCTATCTCCAGCCTGCTGTTGGCAAGATAGACAGGGACATTGTGTAGTCCTTCCCCGGGAGGGTCCGTGGCTATGGTAAAACTTTTGTTTACTGGTGCCTGTGATTCACTTTCGTTTGGTTCATAAGGTTCCCAGCCCATGACTACCTGTTCTGCTCCCTGGAAGACAGGTGTGTTCTGCTGTCCAGGTTTCCGTGGTTCAGCCAGTGATTTGATTTTATTCCACTCATCAAGTTTACTGCCCAGCTTTTCGACATAGTTGTTAAATCGATAGTCATCAATGCTGGCATTTGGCTCGGTTTTGGCAAAGTTTCTTCTCAGTCCTTCATATCCAGAACCTTTGACAAGAAAACGGGTGATGATGATGTCCCATTCCGGGGCAATCTGGTTGTAAAAAAAGACTTTGTCATCACCACTCTCCACCACAATGGGAAGTAACAGCAGCGTATCCCGACCCGGAGAGGCATATTTTTGAAGTTCATGACTGTTGTAGGTGATGAAAAAGTCAACAGTGTCGCTTTTCCCCGTAATCCCGTATCCAGTGGCCGTCTTTTGTGCTTTAGCTCCGTTTGTACCTTGTATGGAGATGAGGGCTTTATGTTTTTTTCTAATTTTTACTTTGACCTTATATTTGCCATCAATTTTCTCTGACCCTCTTATTGTTATCGGCAGAGAAACGGGATTGGCAAAATTCATCTGTTGGTGGAGAACATCACCATTACTTATGGCCTGTCCTGTTTGGTTGTTCCCACCAGCAAAAATTTGTAATGGCAGATTTTTTTCCGGTAGACCTTTCTTTTCTGGGTCGCGGTATGGTTTTCCTTCAAATTCTTCCAGTACCAGGCGGCCAGCTATTTCCATGATATGATCAATCATGGCCACGTCGATGGTGGGGATTTCTTTGTTCTGCTGGGAATTCGCTCTTACGATTTCTATTCGGATGCCGACAGCCGGGACTTGTGGCTCTTTTGTATATTGAAAAAAAGCATCTATGTCACTTGTTCCACTACTTTTGATTAGCTTATCAGTAGCAGGTGAGTATGCACCTCGAAACATCGCTGGCAGACTTTTTCCTTTGTCATGTCGTTGGTCTATGAATTGCAATGGGTAGCTGTCATTTTTCCAGGAAAAAAGTTCTGTTTTGTTCATGCCGGTATAGTTAATGGAAAACATTTTACCGGGATTAGATGCGTATTGTTTCTTTTGCAGGTTGCTGCTCTGGGTATAGGGGAAGGAAACCCTAGTGATCCGGCCATCCGCCATGACCATGGCATAGCCCATATGCTTGCCGTCCTTGCTCGATTTTTTATACTTAGCAGCCTTTATTTCCAGTGAGTCATATTCAAAGTACCTTTTCAACCGATCTCCCGTCAGGAGATCAATATAAAAATTACTTACCTCATACCGTCTTAACCTGGAGCCAGCATCGACCCAGTGTCCTTTTTTGGCTTTCTTATCTGTGATAATAAATTCCTTAACCGGATAGGGTAGCTCGATTTCAGAAGTACGGTGCCCGTAAAAGAATCGCCAGGGATTCCCTGTATAGTATGAACCTTTGGGAAAGAAGTTAAGCTCCTGTAATTTCGCCGACAGACGTTGCGCGATCCTTTCTAACGATTTTTCTACATCAATTGATTCTTCTTGTTTGTCAGCAGAAACATACACAACAATATCTTCAAAATGACTACCGGAAATTTTTTGGGCCCAGGCTGGTGACAAAACGGCAGTTAATAGGCTAATCAGAAGTAGGAGACTAAAAAGAGAAAGCAAGATTGGAGATTGTTTTTTTGGTGCTTTCATGGGAGCCTCGTTATTTCAAATGGGTAACTGGCAGTCATCTATTTTGTCTCATTTTATTTGAATATTACACTACTTAGTATTTCTTTTAATTCTTCTCCATACATGGAATAGAAATCTTCACGGCACACTGCAACGAAATAATATCGTGCTTGTTGCGTCGTTAGGTCATAGCCAAACCAGTGCCATCTTTGATCATCTTGAGGAAGGTTTAAATCTTTCACAAGATTAATGCCGGAAAAGTGTAGAAATATAGGATTGACGTATCCACCAAGTTTTGCATACCTGGGAGCCTCTACCAAGACCCTTTTTTGAGGGTCGTCTGCGGTGAAATTTACCTTTTCACGCATTTTTTCAGGAGTTGTTTTTTGCTTGGGGACTAACACTTCCAACACTCGTATATGAGCTTGATATTTTCCCAAGACCGATGGGCGATAGATGGCCCACTCACCACTGCTTGAATTGTCTTGTTCCCAGTCTAGGGGTATAAGAATCCGCCAATTACCCTTCTTATCAAGCACTGATTTTGTAGGAATTTTTTCGATAGGATTATTCCCAAAAGTGACATACCATTTGCCATCTACTCGAAGCATTTTACCAAATCTTTTGGCTTCAGTGTCTCCGGGAGACTTGGCAAAAACTGTGGCGCGGTCACCCTCTATCTGGATTTCCTGGAATGTGAATTGTTCCACTCGCAATGCACTGAGATCTTCTCCGGGGTCGGCCTGGAATGATTTTAACTCCCGCTCCCGTTCTTCCGGTGCAATATATTTAGCTGCACTGATAATGTCTCCAGTTAGAAACAGCTTTAAAAAGGCTTTGGTAACAACAAGGGGGGACGAGGGATAGTGCTCATCAGATTGTTCTGTGGGTAATGCCGTTTTTTTAGAAGCTATGATTTGACAGCTGTGCGTTATGTTTGGGCGGCCACTGTTGACTTTTGCCCAGATATGGTCTTTTCCAACCTTTGAGACCAGGCCACTTCCCGCTTTAACTTCTATGTTACTCATTGTTGTTACACAGCGAACCTCGTCACCAATTTCAGGAGTTATGATGTACTGATCCAGAAATTCCACCTTGATCAGATCATCCTTTCGTTCGGTTATGGTGCCGTTGATATTGGAGTATCCTAAAGAAGGAAGCGTGATAATTTGGAGACATACCAAATAGATAAGTTTTTTCAAAAGTGGCTTCATCAATCCGTCCTTGCTCCCCCTTTATTGAGCAGCACAGTTATTTTAAGAGACAATTATTTTTGCAAACGTTGTAAAGCTTCAATTGCAAATAGATCTCCCTGGGCAGTAGCTTTTTTATACCAGAAAACAGCGGTTGCAATATTTGGCCGCCCAGTCAGCCCATCTTCATAAAATATGCCAACATCACTTTGCGCTGAAGCGTATCCAAGGTTTGCTGCCCGCAGGTGCCATTTCAATGCCTTGTGGAGATCTTTTTGTACATAAGTTCCCAGCTCATACATCACTGCGATTTTATGAATTACCTTCTTGAATAATTGAGATGTGTTAACTGTTTCTGTTTTGGTATTTAATTCGTCGAGTCCATGTTGCTGATCAGAGATGTGAATGGATGGAGAGAATTTTTGAGAGTGGGAGGGAAAAGGTGTTTTGTTAATGATTGTGTGTAGTGAGCTATGTTTTAAATTAAACAAATGTTGACTGTGTACAGGAGGAGCATGTATCCATTGGAGGCTTATCAGAAAAAATAAGCATAAGGGGTAATAACCACAAGATATGATGGACTGCAATATCTTCATACCAAGAAGGTCAACCGATTTAAGTTGCAAGACGGTTGAGTCAGGACAGGTAAGAAAGCCTTTTGAATCAGTAAAATGATTTTACTAAATCCTCGAACAAATGAATATAATTATTACTACTAAGTGCAAAGCACTAAGTCAATAGTTTTGCTTTGTTGTAAATAAAAATCAAACTGTTACAGGATAGCCATCAGCAGCGTAACTTCAATCATTTATTTAAAAAAATGATACAGCCAGTAATCAACAAAAAATAATACAAGGATAAAAACCCGGCCCATTTAAAATAGAATAATTAAAAGATGTTCAATACCAAGATTAATCGAGTTGAATAATGATTAAGTTAAGGTGTTTCCTGATCAGTTTATAAGTGATCAAGCCAAATAGCTTGTCAGAAAAGGAGCATTTTTGCCTTTCTGAAAATCCGAGGTTCTTTCCAAAAGCTTGGCGGAAAATGGAGTATTTTGTAATCAAAGATGGTTCCAGAAAATGTTTGTTTCTCACTTCGAAAGAGTTGAGCAGGGATTTGCAACATGAATGTTATCCTGTTAACTTGATATCCAGTAAGGTTGGAGTGAAATAGAGCAGAAAACAGGACAACTTGTTGAATTTACTTTGTTAATAATTTCCGTTTTCCGGAGCTATAAGGAAACCAGAGAATAACTTGTTAGCCAACAAAATTAATGCGTTAAAGGTGGAAAGTAAGACTATGAGAAAGATTATTGCATTTATACAAACCGTTGCAACAGGTAAGGCTGTATTGGTTTTTTTTGTTCCGACCCTGGTTATCTATTCCGTTATGCTGCTATATACAATTCCTCAAGTTGGGCAATATGGCCAAGGAATAAAGCTGTTTGATCTGTCACCCAGTGGTTATTCCTTCGTGTATGCTCTTGAGCTACTTCATGCCTTGGGTGCTAAAGGTAGAGACCTATACCTGTATCGGCAACTACCTTTGGATTTTATTTATCCTGGGTTGTTTGCAGTGTCGTGCTGTCTACTCCTGTCGTGGTTGTTTGCGAAATCCCTCAATGCAAACTCCAAAATGTTCTATTTATGCTTTGTTCCAGTGGTAGCCGGCTTGTTCGATTACCTTGAAAATATATTCATTGTTCGCATGCTTACGTCTTATCCAAATGTTGCAGAGTTGCATGTTTCCATTGCAAGCATACTGACTATTCTCAAAAGTGGATTCACTACTGCATTCTTTGTGCTGTTACTGGTAGGAGTAATTTCGTTCTTAAAACGTAAATGGACAAACAACACACAATAGAAAGGCACAATGTAACAATGGCTAACAAAACGCTGCAAGGGACCAGTAGGCAGCACGGTTTTCCGGTCTTTAGTCTTGCTGCCAAAGAACTCAGCTAGATCAAAGTTCAGTGGTGCAAATCCCGCTCGCCCCTGAGCCTAAACGTTACTATAGCCATCGTC
>Ga0307988_1000787_pt1 | contig 20299 bp, 15 predicted proteins | sample EllFjometagen183_FD_203166 | JGI IMG/M metagenome (GOLD analysis project Ga0307988, IMG submission 203166) | Marine microbial communities from Ellis Fjord, Antarctic Ocean - #183 | ecosystem: Environmental > Aquatic > Marine > Unclassified | place: Southern Ocean | collected 2014-10-08 | reverse complement strand
TTAGGATTTGTGCCTTTACCAACAACTCCTTTAATTATAGTTGATGCATGACCAACTTTCTTATAAGATAAATCTGATAATTTTTCGGGGTAACCAATACTACCATATTCACTTTTAGCATCTAAGCTATAGTTTGCATCTTTATCAATGCTTACATCTACAGCACCAAATTCATTCTTAATAACAATAGACGAGAAATCTTTATCAACACCAGCAATTGTGAAGCTTCCATATTCTGTTTCTGCAACAACTGAACTATTAACCTGCTGCACCTCCAAATTTGAAAAATTAGTCTTAACAGTTAGAATATCAACTATACCAATATTTGCATTTCCACCTTCCAACTCCATGGATATTGATGTAGCATTATCAATTATTACATCTGAGTATTCAGCTTCTATTGTAATATTTTCTGAAGCAATAAGCTTAAATGACGAATAACTAACTTCAATATTTCCAGTTGCTATTCTTTTAATAATCGCTTGACCAAACTCCAGCTCTAAATTTGTTTCTGTATTACTTAAAGAACCAATATCGAGACTACCATACTCACTAGATATATTTGCCGGACCGGTAACCGATTCAATATAGGCAGTTCCAAATTTCTGATCTAATTCAAAAGACACCGTACTGGGCATATAAATATCAAAATCTATCATTACTTGGAGTTTATTATTTCCATGTAAGTTTTGATTAAGATCACAAGTTGCTTCTACTTTATTTATGCTGCCATCTACATCTGCAATAACTCTATCAATTATTTTTGCTGCCTTATCGGCATCTGTTGTTTTAACACGAACAGTTACTTTAACTGATATTTCATTTTTATCCCAATTTACACATCTAACATTACCATACTCATGGTCAATAATTAATTTAGCATTTGGTTTTACATCAAATTTCTTGTCAACAACTACTTTATCAATCCACTCCTCAGAATAAATGTTTGACATCATTCCTGAAAAGAGAAAAATAAAAATGGTTGCGGTAACTTTAATAAGTACATTTTTCATCCTTCTAGTTTTTAAATTAAAAATTTGTATACATGCTTCCTGCATGATACCCACGCTGAGCATTATCTAACTGCTCAACCATATTATCTACTACTTTAACTTTCATTTTTTTATTATTCACAATTGCTGCTTTTAGCTTTTCACATTGTGGATTTTTAACATACTCCTTTTCTATTTTTGCAAGATTAGCATCGAGTTTTTCCATTTTCTTTATGGCTTTTTTCTTTAACCTTTGTGCCTCTTCATCTGAGCTAGCTAACTCATCAATCTTGCTTAATCGCGATAATGACAATTCATCATAATAGGATTGAACCTGATTTAATTCCTGCGAATACACAATTTGTGTTACATACATTTCTTCTCTTAGGTCATTATTATTGGTGGTCTTAAGAATCATGTATGATGCAGTTACTACGACTAGTAAAGCTGCAGCAATTTTCATAATTTGTGATATACTTATCTTTCTTGGCTTTGCTATTATTTCATTATTCAACTTACTTGCAAATCTAGCCTCATGTCCTTCATCTGGCTCTTTATCATTAAAGTATACCAAATTTTCCTTTATTTTATTCTCTATATCAAACATAATTACCTTTCTATTAATTAGCCATCTTAATCATTCCTTCAATCAGCTTTCGTTTTGCCCTCATATATCTAACTCGTACATTATTATATGGTAATTTGAGGATTTGTGATATTTCCTGATGATCATATCCCTCAAAAAGGTGAAGCACTAAAATTGTTCTATAATTTTCAGATAAACTTTTCAGTGAAATTTTTATTTCGTCAAGTTTACATTGTATATTATCAAAATTATCTTTATCACTATCATCTGCAAAATCAACTAATTCTTCATTAAGCTCAATGTGATTATTAGTTTTCTTTACTGAGTCAATCGACTTATTAACAACTATTCGCTTGAGCCACGATCCAAAGCTACTTCGCCACTCAAACTTACCAATCTTGCTAAAAGCATCAAGAAAGGCATCTTGCATGATATCTTCAGCTATAAAGGAATCATTTACGATATGGTAACTTGTATTATACATTGCTTTATAATAAAGATTATATATCTTCATTTGCGCTGTTCTGTCATTTAAAACACAAGCTTCTATGAGTTCTTTGTGCTTAAATATCATATATTTAGTGGTTTTTTCCATATATTTCTGCCCTAAAGACACCCAAATATAGTAATTGTTACACTTTACTAAAATATTTTTTCATTTTTTTTTAAATTATAATATATATTATAGCACTCATTATCAGGTTACTTGGATACATTAATAGTTTTGCACTTCATGCTATGAAATAATTATTCAAGAATTTTTCATTTTTTTTTTCAAAATATTTTCATGTAAAAATAAATAGACTATGTTTGCACCAATTAATAATTATAATTATAGCAATGAAAAAAGGTACAGTAAAATTCTTCAACAATTCAAAAGGATACGGTTTTATTACTGATGAAGAATCAAAAAATGAGTATTTCGTACACATCTCCGGAATTATTGACGAGATAAACGAAGGTGACGAAGTAGAGTTCGAACTAAAAGAGGGTAAAAAAGGCTTAAACGCTGTAAATGTTAAGTTAGCTTAATATTTTATTTTCTTAGAAAAAAAAAGACTGCTTTCTTTGAAAGCGGTCTTTTTTTATGCCAACTATTTTACAAATGTGTAGTAACCCTAATACTACCAACCATGAAAAATTTGTAGTTAATAAATTCTAATCTTCCGTGTGAATATATTCTCCCAACCATTGGAAAGAATAAGGAGACGTAGCTGAATTTTCTTTTCCATTATAGGAAATGATACCGCCATCCTTATTTTGTACTGTCAATGAGTAATTACACGACCCATTTTCAATGGTACCACTAATGTATATTTTGCCATGATAATTATTTGATGGTTGAACAAATGAGTGTTCGAAATTTGCTTCACCAAGTAAATACTTTTCAGTACCATCAGCATCCATGTATTTAATAGTATCCATATTCACACTACCAGTTGAAACTACGGAATATTTTACTGTGTAATCTTCAACTGGCGTAGGTGGATCATCAGAAGAGTTATCGCATGCCGTCCATCCTAACAAAAGAGTTGCAACAAAAATAAAAGCCAATTTTTTCATTTAATTTTTTTTAGTGAAGTACAAAAATAACAAATTTTACTTTCAGCACCAATTTTCCAAAATATTAATTTATTTGCATATTCAACTACTTGTATTTAATAAAACCCAAAAATTCATCGACTACACCTCGAGATTAATTCGGCTAAATGATTTTGATCTCAAAATCATATAAACTAGCCCTTTACAACTTTAACTCTGTAGGTTACACCAATGTTATTTGTAAGCTGAATAATATAGATTCCTTTTTTATTTTGACTTAAATCAAATGTGTGACTATCGGCAGACCTATAAAAACTACCAGATTCAACTACAACGCCACCAATATTAATTATCTGATAATTAAATATATTTCCTTTTGGTAATGATACATTAACAAAACCTGTTGTAGGAACAGGGAAGGCGGTAAAATTTCCTTTTCCGCAATTTGAACCAACATCATAAGTTATATCAGTGCAGCCTACAACACTAAGTTCTGCTGCCGAAGACCATGGATTGCCATTTACCTCAGACAAACCCACTAGCCTTATATACTTGCCAATAATTGAAGTATTAAAAATTATGGTTTGAGGGGCTGCTGTATTTTCAAATTCACCCGTACTTACTGGGTCACCCCAATCTAAACTATCCTCACTAATGTATAATTCATATTCAGTAATTCTTCCATTTTGCCCCTCCTGTCTGTTTAATAAAGTAAACTCAAATATGCGGTATGTTTCACCCATATCGATTTGAATTTCATGTGGGTATAAATCATTACCTGTACTCCATCGAGTATGCCATATTGTTGAAGGATCATCATCAAATGCCATTATTGCTAATCCAGGATAATTAACTTCTTCGCTATCAACATAAATCAATTCCCAATTGTTTTTTGGGATATTTGCAGGATTTTCACAGTCATCAATAGAAGGGCAAGTTGTAGCCGTTAATACATTTTCGAAATACTTAGTGTAGATACTACCACCTTTATTAACAGTAAAATTAACGCTATAAGTACCCTCTAACCCAAGTACAACTTTTGGGTTTCTAATATTTACATTATCAATATATTCTGGTTGAGGAATAATTTCCCAATTCCAACTCACTCCATCATGGTTTATAATTGAATGGTCATCAAATTGAAGAGTATCTGTCATACAATTTACCCAAGCATTTGGAAACCATGGGTTAATTATTGGAGCGAACTCTTCTTCCTGCAAAGGGGACTCCCAAACTCCGGCATTACCGGCAACACGCAATTTGCTATCCCTAAAAAATGGTAAAGCCAAATTTACATAATTCCCAGCTGGATAATTGTTATTGAACATTTCCCAATCATCCATTTCCTGTGTTCGATAGAAAACTTTAGCAGCTTGCCCATTTCGTGCATTTGTGAATAAATACACCAAGTCCTTACCATTATTATCTGGTTGAATAATAACATTTTTAGTGTATTCAAGTAGAGTGTCACTCCAATCTTCCCATGTATCTCCACCATCACCCGACTTAAACACTTTCCCAATATCGGCCGACCATGTACCATTTTGCAGACAGGCATAAATTTTGTTTTCATCAAAAGGTGATATGGCAAAAAAAGTTCTTCCTTTCCAATATGAAGTACCATAAATTCCACTTGTAAGTGACGGCTTTAAAGCCCATGTTAATCCACCGTCATCACTTTTGCAAAAACCATGATTTACTACATCTGCGTAAAGCACTTGTGGATTACTATAACTTATTTGCACATACCTCACTTTATTATTGAAATCGTAAAGCATATCATAAGAAACACCACCATCAATACTTTTCCACATGGCGTTACCTTCTCCCAAGTAAATTGTATTATAATAGTTGGGATGAAATACCATGTTACCCCTCCTACCACCGTACTCATCCATATTTGGATATTTGCTAAAAATAAATCGGCCTTGTGGCTGCCCCTCAGCTGTTTCGGGCAATATCCAACCATTTCCCAAGTCGTTAAAGGCAACATGTTTGCTTTTCCCTTGTAACACCCAACCAGTTGGCGATTCGGCGCCTCCCATTCGTAGAGCTTTTGGTTGGTAAAAATCTGCTAAAGCAGTATTTCCATTATGATATCTGCCTCCTACAATAATGTCTTCATTCCATCCCTGGTCAAAACCCCACATATCCGAACCTACAATTCCGTTAATACGGGCATAATAATTATCAGTACTAGTAAAGTTATCAGTAGTATAAGAAAACCCACCATCGGTACTTACCCAAGTTTCGCCATTTGAGAGTAATTTCATATCCTGAATGTCAGGATGAATGGCAAAGCTTCCTGTGTATCCACCAATTGCTGTAAATTGTTGCCCTGCGTTTGTTGATTTAAAAAGAGTTGTAGTTCCTGAAAATATTAAGTTTTCATCAATCGGAGAAATTTCAAGAACAAGGTCAAAATAGCCCTGCCCATTATTCATGGGGAAGTTCCCAGTTTGACCAGTTGCCAACAAACTCCATATCCATGATTGTCCTTGCAAAACACCTTTATACAAGTAAGGAGTATTGTTAGAACTTAGCATAATAGCCAACATAACATTTGGATTATCAGCAGTTAATGCCAATAATCCTCCACTAACATCTTCAATGCTACCGGGAAAGTCGAGTTGCTTTATAAAACTTGTACCCCCATCACCCGAAGTATAAACTACAAAATTTCCATTTTCTTCACATATGGCATAAACATAATCGCTATCATCACTCTTAAATTCAACATCATATGATTTTAATGGTAAGCTTTGAAACCATGTGCTACCTGCATTATTACTCTTATAAATACCTGTTGTTGAGGCAGCAACAATTATATCTGGATTATTAGGATCAATTTTTAATCTGTTGGTTTGAAACAAATTTTCAGGAAGCAACAATGGTGTCCAAGTGGAGCCACCATCAATTGTTTTATGAACTTGTTCACCTGCTGTTACATAAACTATATCTTCGTTAGTTGGATGAATTGCAACAGCAGTTACACCACCACCAAAAAAATAATCAGGAGCAACTAATTGCCAGTCAACACCTTTATTAGTTGTTTTATTAACAAATCCTGTTTCGGTACCACAATATAGGACGTTTACATTTGATTGTGCTACATCAAACGAATATATATTTACTTGCCAAGGGCAAGCATTGGGTGCAACAGGACTCCCTTCTTCATTTAGCCAATACGTTTCTTTTGGCCCCAGAAAAGTCCAGTTGGAGTTTGATATTGTGGCATCGTGTTCTAAGTTTGAAGCATTAAGTTGGGTCTCTTGAAGTTTTTTACGATACGAATCAATATTCGGTAATTCAATGCTACCATCATTCATAACATAATGCGAAACTGCTCGTTGCCAGATTTTAAAATAACGTACTTCTGGTGTGTTTTCTTTGGGATGTTGTCGCATATAATTCTCAAACTCCCTTACAATATCAAAATAATTTATTGGATATTGGTACAATTGTTTTGCCCATATTGGCATACTATCGCCATAAGCTGGTTTATAACTTTTAACTATTCCCGGGATATTATCATAAGGTGTATACTGTGTTTGAGCAGCAGATGTGCTAACCATAATAACGAATATGATAATGAATAGGTGTTGAATATTAGGTATCTTCATTTTTTGATTGATTTTGAAAAATTCAAAGATAAGTAAATCTTAAAATTTCATACATCTTATTTAAAATTTCGTAACATCTACTAGAATAACACATAGTATTATTGCAGTATCAAAAAAGGTTAAAATATATACTAACTAAAAAACGTAAAAAGATGAAAAAAGGAATGATTAAAAATTGGATGTACATCACAGCAGTTCTATTTGGTTTAGGATTGTCATCATGCGATAAAGCTGTAGATAATGTTAACGACGTTGCTGACATTACTACCATTAAAAATAATGAAGCAACAGAGTCGGATCTTGATGGCTTATTATATATGCGCGAAGAAGAGAAAATGGCAAGAGACGTTTACATAAACTTATACGAGCTTTACAATATTCCAGTTTTTGATAATATTTCTAATAGTGAAGATTTCCACTCCAACCAAATTTTAGGTTTGATAAACTTTTACGGACTTACCGACCCAGCACTTCCAGGATATGGAACTTTTTCCAACCCTGACCTGCAAGCTCTATACGATGAGCTAATTGAGTTGGGTAACGACTCGTTAACCGCAGCATTGCTTGTTGGTACAACTATTGAAGAAGTTGATATTGTTGATTTAGAAATGTTTATTGAACTAACCACATCTGACACAATTAAAACAGTTTATGAAAGACTTAAATGTGGTTCAGGTCATCATCTAAAAGCATTTGTCGCACATTTGGCATTCCGCGGTTATGAATATACACCTCAACTATTATCACAAGATCAGTTTGATGAAATTATGACTAACACAGGTGCTTGTGGTGAATGTATTGACCCTACTATATATGAGATTACTGATGAAGAAGAAGCTGGATTACTTTTTATGCGCGAAGAAGAAAAGCTTGCTCATGATGTTTATGTATATCTATTTGACCTTTGGAATCTTCCTGTTTTCGACTTTATTTCAAGAAGTGAAACTGTTCACACAAACGCAGTGCTTGCCCTAATTAATTATTTCGACCTCGAAGATCCTGCTTTGCCTAATGCCGGTGAGTTTACAGACCCTGATTTACAAGCACTTTATAATCAACTTATTGAACAAGGTAGTGAGTCGCTAATTGCAGGATTAACCGTAGGTGCAACCATTGAAGAAGTTGATATTATCGACCTTAAAGAAAAAATGGAAGTAGCCACAAATAGTTCAATACTAACAGTTTATACTAATTTGAATCTAGGTTCTGAGGCACATTTAAGGGCCTTTGTAGCACAGCTAGCTTTACAAGGAATCACTTACATACCTCAGTTTTTAACTCAGGATGAGTTTGATACTATAATTAATGGTAATTAATATCTGGATGAATCTGAATTCAACTTGACCATAGCCCGAGCTTTAAGTTCGGGCTTTTTTTAGTTATACTAACCCATCCCATCATATAATCTTGCAATATTATATTCATATTTTACACCTAACTATTCGATAAAAACTCAGCTGTTTTCTGAAAATACTCCCATAGATACTGCTTGTCATCTTCGCTAATATCTGATTTACCCAAAGCAATTTTCATATTTTTTAGCCAGTTATATTTCGCATTTTCATCAACCACAAAATCAACATGACGCTGTCTTAACCTTGGATGCCCACGTTTTTCATCATAATATTTCGGTCCGCCTAGATATTGAATCATAAATAAATATAATCTTTCTTCTGCCATATCAAGGCCATCTTTATACATAGGTCTAAGTAAAGTATCATTTGCTATTTCTATGTAAAAATCATGAATGAGTTTTTTTAAGTTTTTATCTCCTATTCTAGCATAGTAACTAAGTTGCATAATATTATTTTAAGATTTGTTTTATTAAAAATATTCATAATACTGCTTGTAAAAATACTATTTTTATAACTGTGTTAATTAAAGTATGCATACTACAAATCATTTTTTTAATCTGTACAAATAGACCATGCTGTAATAGATGTATTTTTTGTAATTTGCGCAAATATTTTAAAACAAATTAATTGCATAATTAATATCTGAATATTATGAAAAGTAAAATTAAAAACTCATTTACAAAACTCATGGGTATTGATTACCCAATAATTATGGCTCCAATGTTTTTAGTTTCAACTTCAGAAATGATAATTGCAGCTCTTGAAAATGGGATTACTGCTGCCATACCTGCGCTAAATTACCGAACCGACAAAGCGTTTAGAGATGCCATAACAGAGATTAAAAATGCAACAAACAAACCTTTTGGAATAAACCTCATTGTTAACAAATCGAATATAAAATACAAAAAGCAGCTTGAAACTTGTATTGACCTAAAAGTTGATTTTATAATAACCTCACTGGGTAACCCAAAAGAAGTTATTGCCAAGTGTAAACCTGTGGGAATTAAGGTTTTTTGTGATGTAGTTGATTTAAAATTCGCATTAAAAGTTGCCGAATTGGGTGCCGATGCTGTTATTGCCGTTAACTCAAAAGCCGGTGGTCACTCAGGTAGTACCACGGAAGAAATTTTAGTACCAATGCTGGTTGAAAAACTTGATATTCCTGTTATTTCGGCCGGAGGTATTGCAACTAGGGAACAACTCACAAAGGCTCTTGAATTAGGGGCCGAAGCAGTTTCCATTGGAACCATTTTTATTGCTTCACCAGAAGCCGGAGTTAGTGATGAGTATAAAAACGCACTGGTTGAATACGGAGCAAAAGATATTATTATGACCAGTAATATTTCAGGAACGCCAATTACTGTAATTAACACTCCCTACATGCAGAAAACAGGAAATAAAAAGAGTTCATTATCAAAAATGATTGGTAGTAATAAATTTCTCAAAAAATATATCAAAATGTTTATTATGGTTAGGGGCATGAAAGCAATTGAAAAAGCTGCCAATAAACATACATACAAAACCATTTGGGTTGCAGGATCAAGTATTGAACACATTCACTCTATTAAACCTGTAAGGGAAATTATTAAGGGTCTTATTGGTTGATAACCAATGGGTAATATCAAAATGCCCGATAATTTATTTATCTCTTTCCGTTTTACTTAGGGAGTGTGAAAGAAAAACATCAGCACCCGACTCTAATCCTCGTACTCTACTATTTGTATCTTTTTGAAAAGCAGAAGCAAGTATAATTGGGATATTCTTTGTTTGTTCATATGATTAGCTTGCTAATTTACATAAATTATTTATATGAGGTGGGTAATAATTCCTTAAATAAGAATATTGAGTTCATAATTAACAAGATAATTCGATAAGTGTTATTTCGGGCAACATGCCAATTCGACCCGGATAGCCAATTGAACCTAATCCACGGTTTACATAAATGTATTTTTCACTTTTATTGTCATCCTCATATAGTCCTGCCCAATGCTTATACATATATTGAGCCGGACTCCATTTTACGTCTTTAGTTTCTAAACCAATCTGAAAACCATGTGTGTGCCCCGAAAGCGATAAATCAATATCATAATTATCAGGAATAATTACCTTTTCCCAATGCGAGGGGTCATGAGTCATTAGAATTTTAACATCGGCTTCTTCTGCGCCAAGTATTGCTTTGTCAATATCGCCATATTTTGGAAAACGAGGATTTGCCCCCCAGTTTTCCACACCTATTAAGGCAATCTTACCTGTACCTTTTTCAATAATAATATTCTCATTATTCAATAACTTCCAGCCAATATTATCAAAAAAGTCAAAAAGTTGCAACATGTTTTCGCGTTTTGCACTTTCAGATGGCCAAGTAACATAATTTCCATAATCGTGGTTACCGAGTACAGCATAAACACCATATTTAGCTTTAAGTTGTGCAAGTATGCCTTCAAAGCCTTCAACCTCCTTTGTTGCATAATTTACAATATCACCGGTAAACAGTATAAGATCAGGATTTAATTCATTAATCATATCAACTGCAATCTGTAATGGTTTTTTCGACGACCAGCTACCAAGATGCATATCAGATATTTGCACAATTTTAAATCCATTAAACTCACTCGACAGGTTTGGGAATTTAATTTTTTCACGAATAATTTTAAACTCATAAGCCCACTTAAACATGCCAATAAACATTGTGCCGAGCACAAGTCCGCCAGACACAAACCCCACATACTGAAGAAACTTATTTCGTGTAATACCCTCCTCTTTTTTCTCGTTAAGAAACTGCTTACGGCTATCCTTTTTTCCTATTATAAAAAGTTTCTGAATAACACGTACGGCGTCTGCCAACAGCAAAAAGGTTATGGGTAAAATTTTAGCAGTATAAAAAACCAAAACAACACCAACCATGTATGTCCTAAGAACATTATTCCAGTTAGTTATGGGCATAAAAACCGAACTAACTAGCATTGCTGATAGCAGAATTAAAGGCAGCCAATACACAAATATTATTAAGAATCGCAGCCAATGCCTGTAGTTAAAAACCTGCTTTTTTACCGACGACCATAGGTAAAAATCCACAAGTACAATAAGAACAACAAACACATATTTACTTGTATAAATTGGCAAACTGTAGTTCAAAAGGAAATATCCGGCAATTAGTAACAGTGGGAGTATTAAGTAGTTAAGTTTAAATTTCATTAGTTATTTAATAGTATTATAAGCAGTAGATACGGTAAAACGAATTAGTATGCGAGTTATTATCACTCAGTATGTTAAAAAATTATAAACTCTGCTATCTGCAAATTTAAAAACGCGGCAAAAGTAATTATTTTTTTATTTGGGCGGACAATCACGCTTTACGCTTGTAGTTGTTTTATACCAAATAAACATTAAAACTCTATTTTTTCATTACCTTAACATCAAGCGCGTCCCTTAATGTATTTCCTAAAGTCATAAATGCGAGTACCAATAATATTATTGCGATACCTGGAATTATTGCAAGGTAAGCCGAATCAAGAATAATAAAACTATAATACTCTTTAATCATGCTGCCCCACGAAGGCATGGGTGGCTGAATACCAATTCCTAAAAAGCTCAAACCAGCCTCAATTAATATGGCTGCCGCAAAGTTAGCTGCCGAAATAACAATAACCGGACTAAGTATATTCGGAATAATATGTTTCATAATAATTCTGGAATTTGAAAACCCCAGAGCAACACCTGCTTCTACAAACTCCTTTTCACGAATGCTAAGAATTTGACCTCTAACAACTCGTGCAACCTCAACCCACATTGTTAATCCAACGGCTATAAAAATTTGCCAAAATCCTCTGCCAAGTGCAAATGTTATGGCTATTACCAACAACAACGTAGGTATCGACCAAACAACGTTAATAAACCACATTATAATATCATCAGTTCTGCCTCTATAATATCCCGCTAACGAACCCAAAAATATCCCAACAATAAGCGAAATGGCAACTGAGATAAATCCTACCGACAAACTAACTCTTGACCCAATAACTAACCTGCTTAACAAATCCCTACCAAACTGATCAGTGCCAAGCAAATATCTATTTGTTACAATATGTTCTTTTATAATAACTTCTTGAAGATCATTAATAGATCTCACAACTTCATTACCTCCAACCGTTTTACACGAAACATTATTATTATCTACTCGCACCAAATCATCAATTGCATAAACTACATTAGCAATATTATATGATTCAAGCATTCCATTTCCATCACTATCAAAAATCGTTACAATAATACTATCATTATTAAATTTATACTCCGAAATAGGGATTAGTTTATAATTACTCCTTGCTCCAAACAATAGTTTTTCAAGAAAAGATGTATGAATGTATGGCTGATTTTTACGAACTTTGAGAAACTCGGCACTAAACCCCGGCTTTTGTGTGCTAATCTCAAGAATTTGATTATTACACATTGGAGTTGAATCAGGTATAAATATGTATCCTATTATTGCAATAAATATAGTTACCACAATAACTCCCAACGATGTCATTCCCAAGGTATTTTTACTAAACCTGGCAAATGCGAGTTTGGATAATGAAGCTCCTGATGTATATGTTTTCTTTGAGAAAATCATTGGCGTCAAAAGTATAAAAACAATTGGTATTGTAGTCTACTTTTAAATATCAATAATAACACACTTTTCATTGCTGAACTAATAACAATAAAATATTTGTCATTATAAAAAATATAGTATATTTGCACCCTCAAAAATGGTGGGTGTAGCTCAGTTGGTTAGAGTATTAGATTGTGGTTCTAGGGGTCGCCGGTTCAATTCCGGTCATCCACCCAAAAACTAAAAGAGGTTGAAAAATCAACCTCTTTTTTTATGTTTAATTTTTAGGATTGATCCCCTTATGGCATATATTCGTAATATTCATATTTAATATAGATTTCATCAAGATAATTACGAACAAAGGTTTTAAGTTCAGCCTCACTAGTATAATGGGTTGTGGGTAAGCTGTTAAAAATCTAACTTTTCGGAAAAAAAGCCCCCCCCTTTTCATATCACGCTGCTAATAAGACCTTTCGCTGTTTAAACAAACTTGCTCCTATATTTTGATCTGACCAATAAAGTACAGCTATCATAAAACCATAACGAAAATAATCCTAATGACAATCATCGTTGTTTTATTTTTCTATTTCCCTAGTTCCCTAAATGCAAATAATACTATGTTTAAATCTTTCAACAGATTATAATCGCGGGCATAAAGCAAATTTAGCTGACTTATGGTGTCATCATCCAAATTTTTAAACTTAGTTGCATCAATTGGATTAAGTACTCCAGTACGTATGTGTGGTAATTGGGGCATCTGCTTTTGTAAAGGGTAGTATCCAACCCAACTACGGGAACCCCATATTACCTTGAAAATATTCTTGATAATACCTAATGGTTTCTTTTGTGCAAATATCAATATAGGCAAAAAAGCAATGAATATCAAGCTTAAAAATACATCCAATAATCGTTTATTTCTTCTGTTTGCAATATTGTCAACTGCGTTAATATCAACAGTATACAAATCACCACGAGTATGTATAGAATTACTCCCAATAATAGACAAACTATCTTCAGGAGCAATTTTGTAATCCACGCGCGCTACCTTCCATTCGGTCATTTTATCAATAATAAGCTGATGGGTTATACTTTTTGAACAAAAAACAACTTCATCAATACTGTAAATTCTAATAATATCAACAACTTGGGTAATACTCCCAATAAAGGTTTTATCACCATTAAGGTATTCGCTATTGCTTACAAGACCAACAAAATCAGGCTTTATATAAGACTTATTCAATAATTCGGCAACTCTAGCAGCTTCTTCAGCATCTCCAATAACAATAAAGCGCTTGTTAACATTATCGCCAATTTGCACTCCTGCAAGACTAAACTTATGCAAAACGATTCGTAGTAACGGTAATACTAATAAACCCCATGCGCTACCCAATAATATTAATGCACGCGAGAATCTAAGCTCCTCTGGAAGTAAAGCATACAATACCAATATTATTACTGTACCAGCTAATAAACCCGTTATTGATTTTTTTATGCGAACCGGTCGATCATAACCGCCGGCAAAATAAACTGAAAGAAGCCAAGTCAATACATAAGATGGGATAACATAATAAATTAATACCGTGGGGTAAGTGCCTCCATCAGTGTATATTTGAGTTCTTGCCCAAAGTTCTTTTATTAAAAAAAGACCAGAAAACAATACAACTCCGTCCAATAATGGTAACAAAAGTTTATCCCAAAGCTGTGTTAATAAAGCAATAAAGGCTCTAAAATAAATTGCCATACTAATAAGTGCAGTAACAAGCTTAGCATTTTTCTGAGTAAAGTGTTTTTTTGCAAAAATCACCATTGCATTGTAAAACACAAGTACATAATTAACGCTGGTTTTTTTTGTGCTTTCGCCTTTGTAATGAATTATTCGTGTTTCTGGATAATAATAATTTGAGTAGCCTTCTTTAATAATTCGGTAACTTAAATCTATATCTTCACCATACATAAAAAATGATTCATCAAGTAAACCTACTTTATTCAGGGTTTCTTTACGTAGCAACATAAATGCTCCAGGCAATATCTCTACCTTATGTATTTTATCTTTATCAAGATGACCTAAGTGATATTTTGCAAATCGCTTACTACGCGGAAAAAGTGAGCTAATACCAAACATTTTATAAAATGCTGTTGATGGTGTTGGTAATCCTCGCTTTGACTCAGGTAGAAAGTTTCCTGAGCCGTCAAGCATTTTAACCCCCAATGCCCCCGCATCAAGATGACCATCCATAAATGCAATTACTTTTTCAAAAGTATCGTGCTCTACAACAGTATCAGGATTGAGTAACAAAACATACTCACCTATGGATTTTTTAATACCCTGATTATTTGCTGTGGAAAATCCTACATTTTTTTTATTAGCAATTAATTTTACATCTGGATATTTTTCCCTAACCATATCATTTGAGCCATCAATGGAGTCATTATCAACTACAAAAACTTCACCTTGGATATTACGCATAGCTTTTTTAACAGAGCTAAGGCATTGATCCAGAAAGTATTCAACATTGTAGTTAACTATAATTACTGATAACTTCATATTCTATTTCTTGCTTATAACTTGATGCAAATATACACAGACTAATAATATTATTGATGATAACGCAAGTCAAAAGGAAGAATTGCCCAAATATGATGGTATTTGGGCTTAATATTATAAGAGTTCAATTTTACCTTATTGAAAAGTAAAAGTCCCTCCGCTATGGCTTATGCTATAGACTTGTAGATGGTGCGAGGACAAGAGAAATATTATACGAACGCATTGCAAATGCGCCCGAGTTGGGGGAAATCCAAAATTAATGCAATGGTTCAAATAGGCTAACTACCCTGTCATGTCGAGGGAAATGCAGCAAAGCGGAATGACGAGACAAAGGTTTTTTTAATTAATTATCACAAAAACATAATTTGTTGTAAATTTGTACAATGGAAGCAAATATTCAAAATATTAAAATTGAATTAATTCAATGGTTAACCACATTGGATGACACATCATTAATTCAAAAAATTATTGACTTGCGAGTTAATCAAACAAAGGATTGGTGGGACACAATTTCAGAGGCAGAAAGAAAATCAATCGAACAAGGGATTATCGATGCTGATAATGGTAAAATAAGTTCACATTCAGAAGCTCGTAAGGTTTATGAAAAGTGGTTATAAAATTGAATGGACAGATCATGCTTTGTCTGAGTTAAAGCAAACTTATCAATATTTAGAAGAAAATTGGACTTCAAAATAATTGACAAAGTTATCTCTTGATATTGAGCGAACAATTAGCTTGATTTCAAAGAACCCCAAAATATTCCCTGTTTCTGAGAAAGTGAACATCAGGAAGGTGGTAGTTAAGAAATTTAATACTATGTATTATCGTGAGAAAGAAAATAGTTCCATTGAAATTCTATCTTTTTTTTCCAATAGACAAAATCCTGCCAATAGAAAGTTATAATGCCATACTCTGACTGGTTGGAAAAAACCTGAAAGGACAACATCCGCTCATTTGAATTTGCAACCCTGCGGTAGAAATGACAAAAGCGCCCGAGTTGGGGATACAATACATACTTCTGTCAGGATTTATTTATAGTATCGCAACGGTTATTGCTAAAAAACAAATTAAATTTGTTGATGCTTCATTTATGGCTTTATCCAGATTATTACTTCTATTTGTTTTTTCAATTGGTGCTATTATTGTTTTAGAATTACCTACTAATATTCCCCTTTCTGCTTTAAAAAATATAGCAATTGGATCGATACTAGGTCCATTTTTAACTGCCACCCTAGGGTATATGGCTTTAAAATACATCGAAGTGTCAAAGGCCTCAATGGTTCAAAGTGTACGAAGTTTATTTGTGCTGGTTGGTGCATATATCTATTTTGGTAACTTCCCCACATATTGGCAAATAACTGGTGGCACTATAACAATAATAGGTATAATTCTTATTTCTTTGGGAAAAATAAAACTCAATAAAAGTTCCTAACAAACATTGTTTATAAAAATATCATCCTGTATTTAATTGATATGCTGATATATACAATTTATTTAAGCATTTTGTTACCTAAATGGTAGTATTATTTCAAAAAATTAATACTTTTGACTATCAAAATACTAGAAATATTAACATATATTTAACAAAAATTATTTTAAGTAAATATATTGCTATTCGATAATCTTTACGCCATGATAATAAACAATATTATTCGTAATAAACCAATGAGTTTCAGAGGATTTATTACTAGTGGATTCCTTGCAGTTTTTCTATTAATTTCTGTTTTTGCTTTTTCGCAAACCGCAGAAGATGAAAAAAATTACCAACAATGCAAAGCCTGTCACACCATTGGTGGTGGTCAGCTTGTTGGACCAGACCTACAAGGAATCAGTGATAAAAGAGATGAAGCCTGGTTAATTAGTTTCATTAAAAACTCACAACAGATGGTTCAGTCGGGAGACGAGCAGGCTGTAAAAGTTTTTAATGAAAACAACAAAATACCAATGCCATCACATAACCTTAGTGATGATCAGGTAAAGGGCATACTATTTTATATCGCAAATGGAGGTAAACTTGGTGAAGGAGAAGCAGCAGCTGTTCCCGAAGAAAGTACCGACGTTAAGGTTGCTGAAGTTACTGCACAACTTATGGTTGAGATGCGTAGAGATGAGCAGCAAAATATGTTCTGGGTGTTATTGGTTATGGTTATTTTATTTGTAATTAGCGTAATTGATTTAACTTTTATAAAAGTTATAAAGGCAAAGTGGATACATTATATTATAATACTTGCTGCACTCGCTATTATTGGAGAAATTGTTTTTGTTGAAGCTGCCGGTCTTGGTAGGCAACAATATTACCAACCAGATCAGCCGGTTTGGTTCTCTCATGAAGTTCATGCAGGTCAAAATCAAATTGATTGTGAATATTGCCATTTTACTGCTATGGAAAGTATGCATGCAGGTATTCCTCCCGTTGAGACATGTATGAACTGCCATAATCAGGTAAAAGAAGGAAAACAAACTGGCACAAAAGAAATTGCCAAGATTTTTGACGCTTTTGAGAAAAATAAACCAATTGAATGGGTGAAAGTTTATAACTTACCTGATCATGTTTATTTTAACCATGCACAGCATGTAAATGTAGGACAGCTTGAATGTGAAGCTTGTCATGGTGAAGTTGAAAAAATGGATCAGATTATACAGGAGCCCGATTTAAGTATGGGATGGTGTGTTGAATGCCATCGTACTGAAACAGTTCAGTTTGCATCAAATAAGTTTTACGATCAATATACTGAACTTCACGAAAAGTTAAAAAATGGTGAAATGCCAAATGTTACCGTACAAAATATTGGCGGCGACGAATGTGCAAAATGTCATTACTAAAAAATTAAAACTAACAATTCCATTTAATTTATACCATGGAAAAATTATACTGGCAAAGTCTTGAAAGCTTAAAAGAACAGAAAAAAAATTCTGTAACTGATAACAAGGAACCTATTCCTGAGTTTTCAATAGAAGGACTTGACGAATCTGAAATTAAAGGTAAATCCAGCAGAAGGGATTTCCTTAAAATGCTTGGCTTCTCTGTAAGTGCTGTTGCTCTTGTCTCCAGCTGTCAGATGCCTGTGCGAAAAGCAATACCATTGCTAAATCAGCCTGAAGACTTAGTACCCGGAGTTGCAAATTATTACGCATCAACATTTTTTGATGGTAATGATTATTGCAGTATCTTGGTAAAAACTCGCGAAAGTCGCCCTATTAAGATTGAAGGTAACGATATGTCGCCTTTAACTAAAGGAGGTACAAACGCAAGAGTTCAGGCTTCAGTACTTAACTTGTATGATGATGCTCGTTTGCAGAAACCATACGTAGGTGGTAATGCAAGCGATTGGTCATCAGTTGATAAAGATATATCTACAAAGTTAAGTAAACTCAGTCAAGATGGAAAAAAGGTTGTGTTACTAACTTCAACAATTATTAGTCCTACCACAAAAGTACTAATTGAGGAGTTTATTACTACTTATCCAAACGTTGAGTGGATTACATACGACCCCATAAGTTTTGCTGCCATGCGTAAAGCAAATGAGCTTAACTTTGGTCAATCAGTAATTCCTTCTTATGCTTTTGAAAAAGCAAATATTATTGCAGGTTTTAATGCCGACTTTCTCGGTAATTGGCTTATGCCCGTTACCTTTTCAAAGCAATATTCTCTTAACAGAAAGCTGTATAAGACAAATAAGATGTCGAGAAGCTATCAGTTTGAAAGTAAACTATCGCTTACAGGAGCAAATGCTGATTATAGAACTGGGATACGTCCATCTGATGAATCAGCAATATTGCTAAATCTTTACAATGCTATTGCAAAAAAAACAGGATTATCTACTTACAATGCTCCTGATATTACAGTTGATATTAAGCAACTAACATCCGATTTGCTAAAGAATAAAGGTAAGTCGCTAGTTGTTTCAGGAACAAACGATCTTAATATCCAGTTAATTGTAAATGCAATTAACAATGCACTTGGCAATTACGGAAACACATTGGACATTAATACTCCTGTTTATTTACAGCAAGGTAACGATGATGCAATGGCTAAGCTTGTTAATGACATGAATGCTGGTAAAGTTGGTGGTATTATGATTCATAACACCAATCCTGCTTACGATTATATTAACGCAGCTGGATTTACTGCCGGAATGAAAAAGGTTGGTGTAAGAATTTCGTTTGCTGATACAATGGACGAAACAGCAGCTCTTTGCGAATATGTTTGTCCAGATCATAATTATCTTGAGTCATGGAATGATGCTGAACCTATTAAAGGATTCCTGAGCATTACTCAGCCAACGATCAGACCTATTTTTGATACCAGACAGTTTCAGGATAGTTTATTAACATGGATGGATAATTCAAATGATTTTTCAACATATATGGAAAATCAATGGAAAGCTATTTTAACAGATGGTGGTAATTTTACCCAATCATGGAATAAAATAAAACACGATGGTGTTTATCAAATTGATAGTGAAGCAGCAGATCAACCAAATTTCATACCACAATCGCTTAAAGCAAAGATAGGAAGTACCGATGGCTTAGAATTAGCTCTCTACCAAAAAATCGGAATGGGCGTCGGTAAATATGCAAATAATCCTTGGTTACAAGAATTACCCGATCCAATTACTACATCAACTTGGGATAATTACATTTGTATTTCTCCTTATTACGCTCAGCAGCATAATATTGAATTTGAAGATGTTGTGTTAGTAGATGGCAAATACGAACTTCCAGTTCTTGTTCAACCCGGACAACCAATTGGTACTGTTGCAATTGCAGTAGGCTATGGTAGAACATCTGCTGGTAAAGCAGGCGATAATGTAGGTTTTAATGCATTCCAGCTTGTTGATGGATCAAATGTAACCATAGAAAAAGTATCTGGCAAAACATATCCCATAGCATGTACTCAAATGCATCACGATATGGAAGAACGGCCAATTGTTCGTGAAACTACACTTGCCGATTATATCCAAAATCCAGCAGCAGGTAATGAATTACATGCATACGACGAAGAGCATAACGTTACTCTTTATAATAAGATAAAATATGATGGTCTTCACTGGGGAATGTCGAT
>Ga0307988_1000786_pt1 | contig 20351 bp, 19 predicted proteins | sample EllFjometagen183_FD_203166 | JGI IMG/M metagenome (GOLD analysis project Ga0307988, IMG submission 203166) | Marine microbial communities from Ellis Fjord, Antarctic Ocean - #183 | ecosystem: Environmental > Aquatic > Marine > Unclassified | place: Southern Ocean | collected 2014-10-08 | reverse complement strand
GGATGCTCGGGAGCCAAAACCATATATGTCGCGCCGAACAAAGTATCCGGGCGGGTTGTGTAAACAGTAATTTTGTGTTCGGCTGAATCAACTTTGAAATCAACTTCCGCTCCGGTTGATTTACCAATCCAGTTGCGCTGCATTTCTTTAATGCCTTCCGCCCAGTCGAGTTCGTCAAGATCATCGAGAAGACGTTCGGCGTATTCTGTGATTTTGAGCATCCATTGTCTCATCGGTTTGCGAACTACCGGATGATTGCCGCGTTCGCTTTTGCCGTCAATAACTTCTTCATTAGCCAAAACTGTACCGAGTGCCGGACACCAGTTCACGGCGACTTCGTCAATATAGGCAAGATCTTTTTTGTAAAGCTGCAGGAATATCCATTGCGTCCAGCGGAAATATTGAGGATCAGTAGTATTTACTTCACGATCCCAGTCATAACTGAAACCCAGCGCACGGATTTGTTCGCGAAAAGTATCAATATTTTGATTAGTGGTAACAGATGGATGAGTTCCAGTTTCTATCGCGTATTGTTCAGCGGGCAAACCAAAAGCGTCCCAGCCCATTGGATGCAGAACATTAAAACCTTTCATGCGTTTGTAACGGCAAATAATGTCTGTCGCTGTATAACCTTCCGGGTGTCCAACATGCAGACCGGCGCCACTTGGGTAGGGGAACATATCCAAAGCATAATACTTAGGTTTATCACCAAAATCTTCTGTCTTAAAGGTTTTATTTTCCAGCCAGTAATCCTGCCATTTCTTTTCTATCGTATCAAAATTATAGTGTTCTTTAGTCATTATATTTCCATTAGTTAAATTTTAGTCGACATAATATGCAAGCTAAACGCTTATAATGCAACAAAGAAAAGAAAAAAATGGTTGACATTATTTCTACATGCAAAGAGCGGCAATAAAGCACGCTCTGTCAACTAAAGGGGCATAAAAATATGCAAAACATTCAAAGAGAACAGTTCAAGTTTGGTTCAGGAAAAGTTACTTACAAGGGTACTTTTTTAGGCGAAAGCCATGGAGCTGTCGAAGTTACTAGAGAAGCCAGTATTTATGAAGTAAAAAAAGAGGCAATCTCAATTGTTGCAGATCGTTCAATCGTAACCGGGATTAAACTAAAAATATCAATGACTCTGCTTGCTACTGATGCCAGCGTAGATGAATTTTTCGATCTTCAAACTTTACTTATGAATCCAGCAATAGGTTCTAACCTGAACATTAATGCCGGAGAATTAGTCATTAAACTTGATGACACAAATGTAGAACATAGATTCCAAAATATTATCATTGACCCCGCTTTTAAACATCACATTGGAAGTGAAAAGCACATCATTGATGTAACTTTCTATAGCTACAGTAATTCCTAATTAATATCGGCTTGACGGAACTTTTTTCTGAGCCGTCAGGCTCTTTGGACTGCGGCGGTCCTCCGCCGCTTTTAAATTTTACAACTTAAACTAACACTCACAAATTTAAAAGCGCAACAGGAGTTGCGCACTCCAAGGATGCTTTGCATCAAAGATCAAAATAATAAAGCACTATACAATTAAATTAGAAAACAAAAAAAAGGTAAATCATGTCATCACAAACACAAAATTTCAAAATCGGTCCTTGTTCAATTCGCTATAAAGGAGAATTGCTGGGAATTACCAATAACACATCCAGCTTAAGCTTCAATTTCGGCTACCATGATGTAACTTGCAATAAAACTCACGATCAGGTTCTCGAAAAACGTTTGACCGGCATGGTGATTTCATTTAAAACAGAAATTTTACAGGTAGACAAAGGTATCAATTATATATTGAACGAAAATAAAACTTTAACTTTAGACGAACTAGGAAAACGCATGAGCCATGAAGGCGGCGAACTTTTAATTGTCCCATTAAGCCCGCATGATAAAACCGCCTATCGTCTACCTAATGCCATAATTGTAAATCGAGGAGAATTGACTCTCAGCAATGCTGACGAATATACTTTAGAACTGGAATTTGAAGCAAATTATCATGACGGTGAAGAAATCCTGATTCAAAGCATGGATGCTGACACATGTCAAAGAGAAACTTTACAGCGCGATAGCATTTCTCCCATTTCTCTCGAACGCGCTTTGAACGCATATATAGCAGATAAACTAGATTTAATTGTTGATACAAATATATTCCGTGGAAATTTACCAATTGGTGTTGACGGCAGCGCCGTAATCATGCACAAAAGAGAAGCGGTAGAATACGGCATGAGTGAATGCTATAGATTTACATTTATATCAATGGACAAAAGTCGTGATATTGCTATGAGTATAATCCATAAATTACGTGAATCATTACCAGTTTACGGTGATGAACTGGCTTTGGATGACGGCAATAATATTACGATAAAAGCTCTTATAAGTGAAGAGGAAGATCTTGATAATTACGAAGCGGATAATGGGAAAATCAAAACTCGTGCCATCCTTGACTTATCACTAACTATTTAAAATCAATCTGCGAAAAAAGGAATTCAAGTCATGACAAAGGATAATAACAATCAAAGAATAATAGCAATAAGAAAAGCGGCAATGAAAAAAATTAAATATGCCGATAAAAAGAAAAATATAGGAGATGCATTTAGCAATAACAAAAACTTTGTCCGCAAGCTGATAAAAGACAGTCATTTTATTAATAAAAGCAATATGGCCGAAGTGATTGAAAGTGTCGAATTATATAACAAAGTTTATAAAGATTTAGAGCTCATTGTTTCGAGAATAGACGAGACCAACGGCAAAGTTAGCATAAAAAAAATGATTAAAGATGTTATCGACAAGCAACTCTCAGATCGTCTAGGATCTGCAATTTCAAGGATTGATGAAATTAAAGAAGAGTTAGAGAAGCTGGGCGAGATGGCGGATATTGATATTTATAAACTAAAAGATAAAATTGTACTTGACGCTAAAAATCGAATATATAATGACATTATGAATAAAGCGAAAAGAATCTATGATAGTACTTTCTTACCTATTAAAAAGTCCCGTATTAAAAAAGGGCTTTCACAGGGTGATATTGCCAAATGGCTGCGCAAAAAAGATTCTGCTAAAAGGCTAAAATCATTTACAGATAAATTGACAAGCGCAAGCCATGTTATAAACGAAGCATCTAAAGTTATCAAAAGAACCGAAAAGGTAATAAAAGTTTTTAACAGCTATGCGGAAGGGACAAAATTATTGAATCAGTCAAACAATCTAACAACATCTAAACACTATAAAGAATATTATTATAAAGTCGCTCAGAAAGCTTCACAAATGGCTACAGTATTCAAATCTCTCTCAAGCAAATTACCGCCGGGAATGCGTGAATATTATGAATTCATATTCACCATCGCCGAAAACACCGACAAAATGGCAAAAGTAGTATATGACTACACTGGCAAATTGGAAAAGGCAATAGCTGAACTTGATAAGGATTCTAAATCACGAGGAGAAAAAAACAGTCATTTTAATGACGGGGGCGTACCTGCCGATGTAACAAAATATCCTAATGACCATTCAAATAGCTATTTACAATGAAAGTTTAGATTCTTCACGCCACTTGTGCAATATTTTTTTTGCTGATTTATGCATGGAAGGAGTGTTTTCAATTCTTTTTAAAATTGAAAATGCTTCCTCTCCTGTTTTTATTGCATCTGGTAAGTTATTGTTCTTATAGTAATTTTGAGCTAAAACCCAAAGTAGTCTCATTTTTACTTTTTCTGAACCATCCGTTTTTTTTTGTTTTTTAAGTTTTTCTAATCCAATATGGCAGATTTTATTTGATCTAATGATGTCATTTAATAATTGAAAAACTTTAGCTTGACTGCCGTAAATATATACAAGGTAAAGATAATTTTCTCCAAACCTGCTGAACTTTTGTAATTTTTTCTGTAAAATTTGAGCTTCATTGATGCTTTTCGACTTAATAATATTTTTGCTTTGAATATAATACACTTCAAACAAAATGATCGCTTGAGGATAATGTTTCTGATTTGGATTAGTCTTTTCAGTATCAAGTAACAATGATTCCAAAAAAACAGTAGCTTTATCATATTGTTTCTTTTTAATATATTGCTTTGCTTTAATTTGCCATGAACTCAATTCAAATTCTTTCTTAGTACCAGCAAGCAAATTACTTGTTAAACATATCAGAAAAATAATAAATAAATACTTTTTCAAGATTAACTCCTCTTTTTGAATTAATATAGTTTATAAGCTATAAAGTTCAACTCATTGACTAGAAAACAAGCAAAGAAATCGAATTTAATGCAGAGATTGAAGTAATCACTAAACTCACAAGGCGTATAGCCCTTTCTTTGAGCTAATTTTTTAGCGAAACTCAAGGATATAGCATATAATTTAACCAATCACTAAACTTTCTTAGAATAATCTTACAGCATAAGGTAAAAATGACTGGATTTGACAAGTTTAGTAATTGCTACACTCTTAAAGTTTGTATTATTTGTTTCAGGTCAGACTTTTAGAGTAAATAAAAGAATAAAATATGCGATTTAACCAATTACTAAAGTCCAAAAAAGTGTATTTCACACAGGGATTTAAGCTTTTACTAAACTTTTGGGCATTATTACAACTCGAACACTCAATACTGATAAAAAATACGCTATGCTAATTTTTATCAGTTTCGCTATTGCCTTTCGCTCTGCTCAGGCTCAGCCTACGCAAAGTCGAGAATGGAATTGGTCTATTTGCGCCCTTCGGGCTTAAATTTCGTCTATTGGAGATAGACGACCAGCGTTTTCCGCCGCTGGATAACGGAGCCGTTGCATCCGGCTTTTTTATTTCATTAGAATGTGCCTAACTGTTGTTTTATATTTTCCTCGCGAAGTGCGTCGAGGACTTCTTCACCGTAGAGCGAACGCATTAACTTGGCGTTGAACTCGTAGAATATTTGCGGATCAGGTTTGGAGAAAACTTCTGCACGGGTTATATCCAGCATTTTCTTGCGCTTTCTCATATCACTTTCATAAACTTGCAGATAACGAATCAAAGTCCTAGGGCTGAGTTCTTCGAATTTGCGTTGCCCGAAATCCTCTATATAGTCGGCCGCAATGACGAGTTCCAGATTTCGATTACGATGCTTCATGCCGCGGCTCTTTAGGAATTCCTCTATCATTTCCAGACAGCGGATTTCGTCGAAAAGCGGGAATTTTACCGCACGTCCGCGGCTGAGGATGTTTGCCGGGAACTCAAAGTTTGAAGCGATTACTATAGAAATATTGTCCGGCAGCGAGAAACTTCCGCCAATGTTCGTTCTGAAATAATACCAGTTTATCTTGGCAGGGTCCACGTCGTCAAAAAATATTACGAAACGACGGTCTTTGCGATTTGCGAGTTTCTCAATCAGTTCTTGAAGCGATTTTTCCAAGTATTCCGGTTCCGGCAGGATCAATGTTAGATTATCGTACTTTTGAGCATATGAAATAGTCAAATGGGTCTTTCCCAATCCTGGAAGACTACAGACCAACAAAGGTAAATTAGTTTTTTGTTTGGCAAACTCGTCAAAATGATTCTCGAAAGTTTGCCGAACATAAGTATAGCCAAAAAATTCATCAACCGCACGGATAGAACCTAGTTTCACGGCTTTGAATTTATCGTTAATATAGCGAAAAGCTTTGCCGCCACTGAAAGGATCAGCTTCAAGAGCTTTCTTATTTAATAAAGCCATTGTTTTCCCTGAAATCTTAGCACCAGGCAAGTTTATACAGCTTTTGCCCTGCAGCAAATTTAAAATCCCGGGTCTTAAACGTGAAAGTCTCTTATCCTCTCCTGCCGCTTCCCGCATCAAATCAATAAAAGAACTTATCGTTTGCACGCTGGAACAAATCTGCGAGGCATGGTGAATAAAGAATTCTGTATCATCATCAAAATCTTTGAGATTTTGCAAAACATCATGCAGGATCAAAGCATCAAAAACAGCTTCCTCAAGACATGTCATTAGATTTTGACCATGACAGTCAATAAATAATTGATTGAGGGCATCAATAGAATCCGCTTCCGGGTTCAATACAGCAAAAATGCGTTTAGCGCTTTCTTTGTCTTCAGAAAAATAATTCAGGTCGATTAATACTTTATTTAAAACTATTATATAATTTTGAATAAAGTTTTTACGGAAAATATTTACGAATTCCGTCTGACCTTTTTTTAGTTCGGTAAATAAGAGTTTGATACTTGATTCAGCCGCAATAATATTATCTTTCAAAGCTTTTACTTCTGAAGTTACTGCTATTGAATCACCCATGCTTTCACCCTTGGCTTATTTATTTAACGATTCGTAATCAACTAGAGGTTCTTCGACTTTCGGCATTACCGGCACTACCCGGTTATACTCAAGATTTAAAAATTCTTTCTTTTCCGGCAAGATGAATTTTTTAAGTCTTTTCGCGTCAATTCCTGTTGCCTTACTGAATTTTACTTTGTCTTTTAATAAAGGCCTGCACCAATAGTTGATAAAATTAACAAGATAATGCAAGTCATCACGCATAAGCTTGCCGTTGTCCAATAAAGACTCATAAGCCTCAGCGTCGTGGTGCAGCAAGATCAAGGAATTTGCCTTCATCAAAGCCGCGATATTTCTAAGTGAATTGTCTTTATTCTTTCTAGCCCGTTTTTTTATCAGTTCATTAAGCTTGAATGCCGCGAAAGCCTGAGAAGTGCCTTGTCCAGCGAGTCCGGCTGAAATACCATAGCTTATCCAGAAACCGGGATTGTTCAGTTCATTCTTTTCGACCGACTTAAATAATAATGCGGACCACATTGGCGGCACGCTATTCTCCTGAAGTAGATACCAGTCATTATTCATAAAGAAAGGCAAAGGATTATATGCCAGACGCTCCTCGTAAAGCTTCTTGCTTTTAGAAACAATACCAGCCAGGAATCCTTTAACGACACGGTTTATTTCTGAGTTGGCAAGCATGATATTTTCACCGCCGTAAATACTTTCCCAAGTATATTTTACAGGGAAGTACAAGCCAGTTTTATTATCCAGATTAAGGATTAATCTTTCAATCTTAAGATCATTCTTTTTTATTTTTGAGGCAATAACATAAAGAATCATTTCTTTTGCCGGATCTGGATTAACCTGTCCATTTATAATTTTTGCATATTGCAGTATTGCTGAAAGCGAATTGTGCTCAACGGCTCTTCTGAGCCACTTCAATTTTTTGTCTGTCTCCGCGACGCTGTCAGCGACAACAAGCATTGCTGGAGGATAACCATCATCCGCGGCAGCGGTAAAAAGCATATCGGCTTGCGGATTATTTATTTTTCTATATTTTCCAGCAAGTTGGAACATTGCCGGAGGATATCCACCGCCCGCTGATTTTTTTAGCATTTCCAAAGCATCTTCATCCTTGCCGCGCCGATAGTAATATTTAGAGAGATAAAATTGTGCTCGTGGATAGTTATACATCGCGGCTTCAATTAATAAAGATTTTGTTTTTTTAGGTTCTTTGCCTTCAATAAACAAGATTATGCCTAAATTCTCCACTGCAGGAGGCCAGCGTTTTTTTGCGCAATACCTGAACATTTTCATGGCTTTTGTTTTGTCCTGCTTGATTCCACGCCCGTAATAATACATTTCGGCAAGAATATTGATATACACAAATTTACCCATGTTGGCATTGTCATGAATATCTTTATAAACGCCTTTATAATGTCTACGCGCTCGCACTTTGTCAGGAACGACTCTACCGAGTCCGTATTGGTACATTGTTCCTAGGTAATAGCCCGCGATGCTATCGCTGTTCGCGGTTCCCTGTCTCAACCAGTAGCGAGCACGGTTATAATTTATTGGGGCACCGTTACCAGTAAGGTTGATACTGCCCAGAACACCTTGGGCATGAGCGTCGTCATCTTCCGCTTTTGCAAGAAATTTTTCATTTGGGGAAAGACAACCACTTAAAGCGAAAACAACACATAATATTGTTAAAATCGCTGATAATTTTGAAAAAAGTTTCATTTTTTCTCCAATTATTGTTTATTTAAGCATATACATTACGCTTTTTTATTCAAAAATTCAACTATTCTTTCAGCAAATATTCGCCCTGTACCCGAAATTTTAGTCATAATCTCATCAGCAGAGGCCTGACGGAGTTTGCGAACTGAGCCAAAATGACGCAGAATCATCTGTTTTCGTTTCGTTCCAATCCCCGGAATATCATCGAGCAAAGATTCTTGCAAACGTTTGCTTCGCAGCTTGCGATGGTATCCGATAGCGAAGCGATGAGCTTCATCACGGACAGCCTGAAGCAAACGCAGGGCAGCGGAATGACGATCTAGAATTATCGGGTCACTTTGTCTCGGCAAAAATATTTCTTCATTTTTCTTCGCCAGTCCGATAACCGTTAATGGCGGACAATTTATTTCTGCGAGAGTTTCCATTGCAGAGGAAAGCTGTCCTTTGCCGCCATCGACCATCAATAAATCCGGCAATGGCTGTTTTTCTTTTATTTTCCGCGAGTAATGTCGTTTGATTACTTCCTGCATCATGGCAAAATCATCAATTTGATCGACTTCTCGGATTTTGAAACGGCGGTATTTATCTTTCACCGGGCTGCCGTTTTCGAAACAAACCATACTTGCCACAGCTAGCGTTCCAAGAATATTGGAAATATCAAAACACTCGATAAGCATTGGTGGATTGGGCATATTAAGGATTTCTTGCAAATCTTCGACCGCAACATATCCGGGAGCCGAAGGTATAGAGGCATAGCGAAAGGAGCGGGTCTTTTGACCAAAAACAGTTTTTATATTAGTAATCACATCCCTGAAACGAGCGGCTTTTTCAAATTGTTTTTTCTCCGCGGCTTCACGCATTTTGTTTTCGAGTTCAGCAATCAAGGAACTGCTACTACCACTCAGTAATTGCAACATTTTATCTACATGCTGATGATATTCTTCTCTTGTGATTTTTCCAGCACAAGGTTCCAAGCAATCTTTGACAATACGCTTTAGACAATGCTTCCGGGCACTTTCGTCAGGAGTATTCACCTTGCAAGTGCGCAGGCCAAAATAAGCGTTAAGAAAGTCAATAGTCGAACGCAATGCCGAGCCCTTCGGGAAAGGTCCGAAGTATTTACAGTTATCATCTTTACGGACGCGTGCGAGGTCGAGGCGCGGAAAATCCTTTTTTAAGTTGATTTTGACTAAAAGAAAACGTTTATCATCACGCATCAGGATATTGTATTGAGGGGCGTATTCCTTAATTAGTCGGGATTCCAAAATCAAAGCTTCATCTTCGTTTTTAACCACTAAAAAATCCCAATCGTAGATAGATTTAAGCAGCGAACGTTGTTTAGGATCAGCGCGATTCATCCGAGATGCTTGAAAGTACTGACTCATGCGATGTCGCAGATTAGCGGCTTTACCGACATAAATCACCGTTCCAAAGCGATCTCGATATACATATACTCCCGGTTTTGCCGGAATGTCCCCGGGATGAAATTTTTTAGCTTCTGAATTCATACATCTAGTTTAACACCGCATAAAGATAAAACAAGGCACTTGAATCTTTTATAAAGCAGTCTATCTTAAATGTAATAGCAATGCTAATTTCACTAGGAACAAATTATGAATAATAAAATACTTAATATAGTAATAATCTGCTGCACTGTACTGTTTTTGCCGGCAATAGTTGGAATAGTTTTTAAATTTCAGGAGCTTGCGAGCTATATTGTGGCAGCTTTCACTTTGTTGCTTGCTTTATTCAGCTTAAAAGTAAAAAGCAAACTTCCCAAAAAATGAATCTATTTCTTTTCTGGATTTTTGCAGCTCCAGGCTGTAAAAATCGGGAGGAATGAAAGCATGAATACACCACAAATCAAGATGATAATTTGACTGATTGCAACTTGATTTATAATTTTGAAAAATAAACTCAATATAACCAATATTACAACATAAGAAAAACTGTGTGCCGCTTTTTCGTCGTGCCCAGACACGACAACTTTTGAATGCATCCATGCGCCAAGAGGGAAGCCGATAAATCCGCCTGAAGCCATTAATAAACCAAGAATCAATGAATCTGTTCCCGGATCACCGATCTTAAAAGTTTCAATCTGCATTAAATATGAGGTCGTTCCCGCCAGCGCGGTCGTAAATACCGCCAGTCTGGCAATTTTGCCGGTAAATATTTCCGGCACATGCAAATAGCTTTTCATTATAGGGCGGGTAATTGTTCCGCCGCCAATCCCTAAGAGCGATGATAGAACTCCGACTATATAACCAATAATTCCAGTTGTGACTGGGCTTGATTCTGGTACATGTTCCTCGCCAGGAGATTTTTCTTTTGGCTTGTGGGTAAAAGTTTTATATAGAATGAAACCTAGCAGCAAAAGATAAATACATTGATGTGGTTTGAGGCTGTTAAAATATTCTTGCATATTAACTCCAAGCGGACGACCAAAAAAACCACCGATAAAAGCCATTCCACACATCGGTAAAGCAATATTCAAACCCCAGGAATTTTTGCCCCAGCCAATACTTTTGAATTGTTTAAGGACAGTCAGAAAAGTACTCGGGAGCATTTGCAGCAAACTCGCGCCTACAGCCACAGGGCTGCTTATTCCCAAAGTAAGCAGTACAGGGACAACGAACCAGCCGCCGCCAAGTCCCCAAAATCCGCCAGCGAGCATTGCGCTGAATCCAATTAATGGAGCTAAGTAATAAGTATATTCCATATTTTTATTCTTTCTAAGAGTTAAAATTTAATAAAGTATTATATCATATTTTCTACTATTTAAAAGCTAAGAGACGATGTATCTTTAAACAATATACATTTCACGGCTTGATGCTTCTTTTATAGTAGTGTATAGTAGGTCTTAGCAAAATAAAATAAGGTATAATAATGATCGCGATAATTGATTATAACATGGGTAACTTGCTGAGTGTTTCTAAAGCTCTTGAAGCGGTTGGTGGAGATGCTCGTCTGGTGGATAAAGCTGACGAACTGGAAAAATTTGATTCTATAATCCTGCCCGGCGTTGGACATTTCGGCGATGGCATGGAACACCTGCGTTCACGCGGTTTCGAAGCTCCATTGAAAAAAGCGGCGGAAGCTGGCAAAAATATACTCGGCATCTGCCTCGGTATGCAAATGATGCTTGAAAGCAGCGAAGAAGCTCCAGGCGTTGATGGTTTGGGATTATTTAAAGGCAAAGTTCTGCTCTTCCCGCAAGTCGGAGAAAAAGTTCCCCACATGGGTTGGAATAATGTAAAAATAGAGAATAATCATCCGATTATGGCTGGTGTGCCTGATGAAAGTTATTTCTATTTTGTGCACTCTTTCTATGTTGCGGTGGATGACCCCAATTATACTATCGGTAGCTGTGAATATATTAAAAAATTCACCGCGGTTGTCGGGAAAGGCAATATTTGCGGCACACAGTTTCACCCTGAGAAAAGCCAAAAATATGGTTTGAGCATACTTGAAAATTTTGTCAAAAACTCTTTGCCCAAATTATGAACAAAAGGGGCAAAAAATTATTACTGGCTGAAATAAATGAAACTTTATTTTTAAAGTATAATAACTGCCCCTGCCCACTGAATTATGACAGCCCCTTTCAACTACTAGTGGCGGTGGAGCTTTCCGCGCAATGTACCGATATCCGGGTAAATATAATTACTCGTGAACTGTTTAAAAAATATCCTGACATTAACAGTCTAGCAAAGGCTGAATTGGAAGATGTTGAAAACCTTATCCGTTCAGGAGGTTTGTTCCGCAACAAAGCTAAGAATATCATCGCCGCCGCACAAAGCCTGAGAGACGATTTTGGCGGAAAAGTTCCTCAAACGATGAAAGAATTGACCAGCCTGGCAGGGATCGGCAGGAAAAGTGCCAATGTTGTCTTGGGTGTCGCTTTTGACATCCCGGGATTTCCAGTCGATACTCATGTAAAACGGATACTGAAACGGCTTGGAATAACAAAATCTGATGATCCTGTAAAAATTGAAGCGGAACTTAACGCACTTATTTCAGATAAATACTGGACTAATTTATCACATATGCTTATATTACACGGTAGAGAATGCTGTGCGGCACGCAAACCAAACTGTGCCAGCTGTTTAATCAAAAAATTATGTCAATATTATGAAAAAAGCAACAAATAAACTTAAAACTATGCCTAAGCTGCCAAATTGGGCAAGCTTTGCTTTTCTGTTTTTGATAAAATGTGTACCACGATGTTTTTATAGGATAAAAATAGAAAATCCTAACAAACATCTTGCATCTGAAGAACACTTTGTCATAGTCACATGGCATAATCGTTTAATGTTTCTGCTTGGATTATTTTCACCAGCAGTCAGGAAGCGAACAAAAGCTGTCGTCAGCGCCTCTCGCGATGGTCAATATGTAAGTGATGTGCTTGAATTATTCGGACTACAAATAGTCAGGGGATCATCTTCGCATAAAGGAGCTAACGCCCAGCTTGGAGCTTTCAAAGCGATTAAAAACAAGTGGCATGTGTGCTTCACCCCAGATGGGCCACGCGGTCCTAAATATCACATGCATCCGGGGCCAGTTCATCTGGCTGCAAAAACAGGATGCAGGATTGTTCCTGTGGTAGTCAATGCCTCGCGTTACTGGCAGTTAAAAAGCTGGGACAATTTCCAGGTTCCTAAGCCTTTTTGCACCTTGACCTTAGTTGTCGGAGAACCGCTGACTGTGCCGGAAAACATTTCCAGCAAAGAAGATTTAGAAATATGGCGGAAGAAGGCGGAAAAACATTTACTAAAAATAACAATAGATAAATCTTAATATAAATAAGGATAAACATGAAAATAACAGCAGGAAAACTTGAAGGCATTTTGATAATTGAGCCTAAAGTATTTGATGACAGTCGCGGTTTTTTCTACGAAAGCTACAATCATAAACGACTGGCTGAACACGGAGTCGAACTGGACTTTGTACAGGACAATCACTCGCGTTCTGTAAAAAATACTTTGCGCGGTTTACATTACCAAATCAATCCGGGACAAGATAAACTCGTCAGAGCAAGCATCGGAGAAGTCTGGGATGTAGTAGTCGATATACGCAAAAAATCCCCAACATTCGGACAATGGGAAAGTTTTGTACTCTCAGCCGAAAACAAAAAACAGGTGTTTGTACCAAAGGGCTTTGCTCATGGTTTTTGTGTATTAAGCGACTGGGCGGAATTCCAATACAAATGCAGTGAATACTGGTCTCCCGCTGACGAACGCGGCATCATGTGGAATGATCCCGAGATCAAGGTTGAATGGCCTGTAAAAGACGCTATATTATCTCCTAAAGACACTAAAAACTCATTGTTTAAAGACATTGAACTATACTTCTAAAGGAAAATACATGAAGCGACTTGCAATAATTGGCAAAGGCATGCTTGGAAGCGAACTGGCTGATCTAGCCGGAAAGTCTGACTGGCAGGTTTCAACATACGATTTGCCGGAATTTGATTTGACCAATAAACAACAACTGAAAGAACTGGTGGATTCCGCCGACTGCATAGTGAATTGCGCTGCTTACACCAACGTGGACAAAGCTGAAAGCGAAAAAGATATTTGTAGCGCGGTAAACGCGACCGCCTTGAAAACTCTTGGCGAACTCGCCGCAGCCGCCAATAAGTACGTCATTCATATCAGTACCGATTTTGTTTTCGGAGATTTGACTGATCATCCTCAAAATGAAAATTCTCCGACAAACCCGCTTAGTGTTTACGGAGCGACAAAATTAGCCGGCGAACAAAATTTACTAGATTCCGGCTGTAAATGCGCTGTTCTCAGAATTCAATGGAGCTATGGCTCCAAAGGTAATAATTTTATTACAAAAATTCTTGAACTAGCAAAAAAATTGCCGGAATTGAAAGTAGTTGACGACCAAACAGGTACTCCAACTTCTACTAAAGACATAGCCCGCGCGATTATGGATTCCCTGAATAATCAAATTGAAGGTCTCTATCATTTTGCGGCAGTTGGATACACAAGTCGTTTCGAAGTAGCAAAAATGATTGTCGAATATTTCAAACTGGACACCAAGCTCAGCCCATGCAAGAGCAGTGAATTTCCTGCTCCAGCTGCTCGCCCTCACAATTCAAAATTTGACTGTTCCAGAATTGATAAAGTATTGAGTTTCAAACGCCCTGAATGGCAGGATTCTCTGAAAAAATTCTTCAACGAGGTCTAAGATGCCAGAACTGCCGGAAGTTGAAACTATAACAAAAGCACTCATTTCTCATTTGCTTGAACATAAAATCAAACAAATAGATACCCATATCGAAGGCTTACGTTATTCTCTCGCTCCGGCAAAAAATCCGATATTATTAGATAAAAAAATAATTTCAGTACGTCGCCGGGCAAGATATATTATTATTGAAATGACTAAATGTCACGCCTTTATCATTCATCTCGGAATGTCGGGTTCGTTGCGAGTTGTCCCGACTAAAGAAAAACGCCTGAAACATGAACATATCGTCTGGCATCTGGATAATGGTATGACTCTACGTTTCAACTGCCCGCGCCGATTCGGATTCGTCAAAGTATGCACTCTGCCAAAAGCTGGAGCAGAACCTCTTGAGCTAAACAAACTTGGGCCAGAGCCTTTATCTTCTGAATTTGATGCGGCTTATCTTTATCAGGCAAGTCGCCGTCGAAGCGGCTCAATAAAATCATTTATAATGAATAATGCCATAGTCGTCGGGGTCGGCAATATCTATGTCTCCGAAGCTTTATTCGAAAGTGGAATAAGTCCTTTGCGCAAAGCAATGACTTTAACAAAAAAGCAATGCTCCAAGCTAGTAGACGAGATCAAAAAAGTATTAACGCATTCCATAGAAATCGGTGGCACTACCATATCTGATTACAAGAAGGTCGATGGTTCAGAAGGAGAATTTGTTCAACATCTTAAAGTATACGGAAACGATAAAAATTGCAGTGTCTGCAAAACTCCCATCAAACAAAAACGTCTAGCCGGAAGGAATTCATACTACTGCCCCAAATGCCAAAAATAAGCTTACTTACCGAAGACTAATTCTGGTTTTATTTTTTGTTTTATTGGAGTGTCGGGGTTTGAAACCCATTCTACTAATTTATCCTTGAAGGCATTCATATCCTGTTTTATCATCGCGACACCAGAGTTTTTAGCCAAAAGGGTTTCATAATCAAAAACTAATAAGCGGAAATCCTGTCCCACTTTCAAGCCGCAGCTTTGCGCCGCAGATAATATTGTTTGAGCATGAAAACAAAAATCAACGTAAACCGCTTTCGGTGGATTATCGCTTTTAAATAGTTTCAAAGCCTGCTCTTCGATTTTTTTAAATGAATCATCATTGCGGTCAATGTCATTGAAAAACCAGCTTGATGGAACTTTTATATTCTTGCGTATCGCCAGTTCAAAAAAACATAACTGCCGCTCAGTGATGAAAGGTGATGAGGTATGTGTCCGAGTGGTGAAAAATGCTATCTCATGAGTCCATTCAAGAAGCCAGTTGAGCCCCTCAGAAATCCCGGTTTTATAATCAATCGTAATGTTTTCATAGTCGCCAAATGTACGGTGTACCAAAATTTGCCGCAACCCTAGTTGCTTCAAATAATTCATTACCATCATTTGATTATGGTTTGGATGATCCCAGATAATCGCAGTACCGGATCGAGTAATATCTCCAAGGTTCACATTCACGTCTGTGTAATCGCATAAAAAACATTTCGTGAGTTTTTGCAGTTCCGCCGCCAGACTACCCGCTTGGAAAATTTGACTGTAAGCGCTTTTCTTTCCGAAATTGCCAATCAGATAAACTCGTTCAATCTTAGACGATTTCTTTTTGCGGTTTGCGACAAAAGTTCCTGCTCCCTGGCGTGAGAATAAAAATCCTTCCTTGGCTAGAGCCGCAACGGCTTTGTCAATGCTTCCCCGTGAACAAGTAAAGCGCCGCATAAACTGATGTCGCGAATAAACTTTATCACCAGGCTGCAAAAAACCTAAAGTAATATCCTCAATTATTTTTAGTTTCAGAGTATCAACTTTTGATAATTTCTGCATAAAATTCCTTTATTTATCGGATTTTTCGATTAGATCCATTAAGAATTTCTCGTATTCAATTCCATCTAAAGGCAATTGAACCTCAATACCTTTTAATGCTGAATAAATCATGGAGTTAGTCAATTCAACCTGATTAATTCCTTCTTCGCCGCTGACAAGCATTTTGCCTGTACCAAAAACTTCGCTAGCGAAGGCATCAATCACCTTGGTCGCTGAAAGACTGTTATCGGCAATTGGAATTTCAACATTCCAAACCTCAGGTCCAGCCATAGTGCTTTCAGTTGTTTGTAAAAATTCAGATACTGAAACTTCAGTACGGTTGAAAGTAAGTTTATTATTCTCCATTATCAAACGTCCGCGATCTCCATTGATCTCAAGTCTATCTGTGCCCGGAAACTCTCCGGTTGAAGCGATAAACATGCCGTTTAAGCCATCAGAATATTGCAAATAAGCACTGATATCATCTTCGACTTCAATGTCATGATATTTTCCGCAAGTTCCGAAAGCTTTAATCATTTTAGGCATGCCAAAAAGATATTGCAGCATATCAAGCTGATGCGGACATTGGTTGAGCAATACTCCGCCGCCTTCGCCTTTCCAAGTTGCGCGCCAGGTTCCATTATCAAAATATCTCTGCGTGCGGAACCAATGGGTTGCTGTCCAGTTAAAGCGTTGAAGCTTACCTAGTTCACCATTGCTTATGAGTTCTTTAATTTTCTTGTAAATAGCCATTGTGCGCAATTGATACATTACGCCATATTTCATTCCTGAGGCCGCTTTTTGGGCAGCAAGCATTTTTTCAGCATCCAGTTTATGCGCTCCGGCAGGTTTGTCGGAAATCACATGCAGACCGCATTCAAAAGCCCGAATAGCCAGAGGAGTATGAACATAATGCGGAGTTACAATCAATACCGCGTCAACACATCCTGAAGCAAATAAATCTTCAGCGTCATAAAAGACACGAAGATTATTTTCACCACCAATCAAATCTGCCCGCGCTTTATCTATATCACAAACCGCGACAGGTTCCGCGAATTCACATGTCTTCATACTGTTCAAATGTTGTGGTCCCATAACGCCAATACCAATAATTCCAAATTTTAACTTTTCCATCTGTTTTAATCTCTTTATAAATTATCGTTTAAAAACTTTCTATAAGTATATATTCAATATATGAATAAATAAAGGAATTTCCACAAAACAACTTGCACACTTGCTCATTAATTTAACATTAAAAGCTATAATAACTTGCCCATTTGCTCAAAGTATGATATTTTCAAAAAGCTATACATAAAAGGAATTGCGCATAATAATAAAAAAGAATTATTGAAAATAAGAAAAATCTTATTATATTAATAGATACTAAATGACAAAAAGTAATTCAAGGCAAGTTATTTTTATGCTCGACACTTCTAAAAAAAATGAAAAGAAATCTAAAGACCCCGATATAAAAACTAGCATAAAACTTAAATCAAAACCAAAAGCAGATAGTTATCCTGTAAGCGAAAGCAATGACTCCCTACAAATATATTTGCGCCAGATAAATGACATTCCCTTACTTGAACAGGATAAGCAAAAACAACTTATTGCGAAAATTGATGATGCTACTATTGCCCTTAGGCGTGAACTTTACCAGCTTGGTTTTGTTCTCCCCGAACATTCACTGATTCTTGATAGAGTTCATGAGAAAAACACCAATCTCAGCTATGATTTTTTGGCATCCAGCATGAAAGACCCCAAAAAAGCTCTTCTGGAAATTCCCATTTGGCGTCAAGAGATTCAAGCTTTATATCAACAATTATCTGATGCTTACAGCAAAAAGACTAAAAAACAAACTGAACTTCGTACTAAAGCCGTAAAATGCCTGCTCAAATATGAAGTCGTATATGATCGTCTTAGAGAATGGTACAATGTAACTCTCGAATACCTCACGATTGCTGCTCCAAGTCTGAAAAAAACGGAAAACGCCAGGATGAAAGATATTCCTTCAGAAAAAATTGCTTACCTTGAAGAGAAATTTTTGATGCCACTGGAAGATTTTTTCCCTCTACTGAAAAAGATTAAAGAGAAATATAGTTATCTAAAAAAGCTGCACCAGAAAATGCTGGAAGGAAATCTCCGTTTAGCTGTGAGTATCGCGCATAAATACCGGAATAGAGGCTTACCAATCAATGATTTGATCCAGGAAGCAAATATTGGTTTGATGCGTGCTCTGGAAAAATTTGATTTCCGCCTGGGAAACCGCTTCAGTACCTACGCTATATGGTGGATAAAACAAACAGTTACTCGCGCTATATCTGAACAATCCAGAGTTATACGAATTCCAGTCCATATGGTCAATACAATTATCTCGATGAATCATGTCGAACAAAATTTTATACAGACACACGGCAGAGAACCAGAGATCAAAGAATTAGCTATGGCTTTAGAGATGCCCACTTCTCGTATCAGCGCTATTCGCAAAATGGCCAGACAGGCAATTTCTCTGCAAGCCCCGGTGGGAGATTCTGAAAATGGTTCTATTCTTCAAGATGTGATTGCCGCTGAAGATAGTAATGACGACCCTATCCAAAAATTATCTCAAAAGGTTTTGAAAGAAAAATTATATGAAGTCCTTTCCACTCTTTCCGAGCGCGAACAACAAATTATTACAATGCGTTTCGGCTTGTCGGGTAATTCTCCAATGACTTTGATTAAAGTCAGCGAACATTTTGATCTGACTCGAGAACGCATCAGGCAGCTGGAAATAAAAATATTGGAAAAATTGCGTTCACCGGAAAAACGTAAATATTTTGATGGCTATTACCACTCTTAAACTTATCTGCAATATAGTTTTAATTTAAAGATCGCTCTTCAGGATCTCCATGCAGCATTTGCTGAATTTGTTCAACCACCTGTCCCGGACTGCATAGTTTCATGCATTGACTGTGCCCGTATGGACATTCCCGTTTAAAACATGGTGAACATGCAATCTTATCATAAAGAACTCGCCATTGATTTGATATAGGTCCTGTTGCAGAATAATCAGTTGGTCCAAAAATAACAATTCCCGGTCTGCCTAAAGCTGCGGAAAGATGCATTATGCCACTATCATTAGCTATGCACATTTTAGAATTCTGCAGTAAATGCATTAATTCACTCATATCTGTATTTCCTGCCATATTATATGCTTTATTCAATGGCAGGCCTTCTAGTACTTCTTCAGCAATATCTTTTTCTTTGCCAGTTCCTAAAGCAGCAACAATTCCACCTTCTTTAATCCACCAGTTGGCAACCTCTCTGAATTTTTGAGCACTCCAGCGTTTTGATCCGCCATAAGCAGCGCCCGCCGCAATCGTCATCAAACTGGGATGACTGCAAACAGCTCTAACGTCCGAGCTTGACTGACTTAAATTATATTTTATTTTGAATTCCGGCAACTCTCCATCCCAGTCAGAAGCTCCAAGAGCTTTAACGATCGAAAGATATTTGCAGGAATGGTGCATATTATTTAAGGTTCTGCTGACTCTTGCTGGAAAATTAAAACTGCGTTTTAAAAACATCGAACGTCCGCGTGCGCGAGCCCCATATAAATTTTTTATTCCGGCAACACGCATAAAAGCTGCGTCTCTCAAAGAATTATTAAACAAGATTCCGGCTCCGGCACGGAGTTTGACCACATTGCGTACATCCTTGTTCGACCAATTATGATGAACTTTTTCCAAAGGGACAACATAATCAATTATCGGCATGGATTCGAGTAAATCTTTGGCTCCTGGTGAACATATTACAAATAGACCGCAATATTCCGGTAATATTTTTTTCAGTTCCATAAGGGCCGGCATGGTCATTACTATATCGCCGAGCCAGTTTGGGACGCGAACCACGATTCCGTCTTTGAGGTTTTTAGGATTCAGTTGGTGCACCGGGAATTCCGGGGCCAAAGCTAAATCTGGTTTTATTGTTCTAGCAAGCATTATTGCTTCCCTTATTTGATTTTGACCTTATTAATTATTCTTAAAGTAGCATAACGCTCTTGTATTTCAAATCATATCATCATCCATTACACAATAAAATAATATATATTATGATTTTCGATGAATGTCATTTTTTGAGCCCCAATCAATCATATTTTAAAAAAATGCTTGACAAACTTTCTTAGTTCAAAGGGCAGCAATAACGCACGCTCTATCAACTAACAGGAGACATGAAAATGCAAGAGATTCAAAGAGAACAGTTCAAATTTGGTTCAGGAAAAGTTACTTACAAGGGTACTTTTTTAGGCGAAAGCCATGGAGCTGTCGAAGTTACTAGAGAAGCCAGTATTTATGAAGTAAAAAAA
>Ga0307988_1000784_pt1 | contig 20360 bp, 23 predicted proteins | sample EllFjometagen183_FD_203166 | JGI IMG/M metagenome (GOLD analysis project Ga0307988, IMG submission 203166) | Marine microbial communities from Ellis Fjord, Antarctic Ocean - #183 | ecosystem: Environmental > Aquatic > Marine > Unclassified | place: Southern Ocean | collected 2014-10-08 | reverse complement strand
CTTTGCCTTTTTGCTTGATAAGAAAGTCAATCAAGTTTATTACGTTCATACGATCTCTTACTTCTTCTTTTAATGGTAGTATCCAAACTTCCCCGTCATAGCGCATAAACCTATCAGACATTCTATTTATCTGGACCCCGGCAAAGCCATCACCGATGGAAGTCGATTCTATTATTTGAACAAGACTTAAACCAAAGTCAACCTGCGCACTCAGAATCATGCCGACATGGGATACATTGCAATTTGTTACATCTTTTATTACAGAAGATATAAACCCGGTTCCACCGAACGCCACTACTGACCCTGGAAGCATTAACTTTCTGGCTTTGTCATAAGATAGTTGCTTCATTCTTCATCCTGTGGTTGGTCATCAGTAGACCCAAAATAAAAAGCTATGATTGCCGCGAGCCCTGTACCAAGTAAAAACCCTAAAACAATGTCATTTGATTTTGCTGCCTGTGCTGTCGGGTTAAGGGTTATCAAGTATATGAATCCAAACGATAATGTCACGATATAAAACGATAACCACGCTCTAAATTTACCCCTTACCTTATTCATTTCAAAAATCCTCTTTTATTGTTAAATGACAGCTTTCACCCACCAAATCCATCAAAGTTTCTAACGCTGCCATAGATCTCAACACAGCACGCTTACCGTCCAAGTATCCAACGTATGTACCGATCAATAAACACCCCTTTGAATCCTTTTCAGTATTGCCGTAGTGCATTGATATGTATTCTCTGCCTGGTACGTTGTAAATAGCAAGACAGGCGCATTTATATTTTTCTGAAAAATACTTTTTGCAAAAATACTGCCCGGTTGGAATACAGGATATGTTTATTTTGTTTTCCATTTTGCGTGGTTCTAGTACAGGTCCGAACAATTTTTTATTAACCATTAAAATTCCAACGGTTTCACCTGGTCCGGTTTCTTTTCTGGTAAGCTCAAGGATGTCCATTACCCTTCCTTGATTTTCAAATGGGTGGCAATCTCTGCTATTGATATTGACTGCATGGCTATGTGGTTTTTAATGTCTTTCATGTCGTCTTTTGTTTCGATATATGCTTTCTCGATCCCTGCATGTATTATTTTGCAATTTGTCCTATCTGTTTTATTCTTTTCAATATCCTTAATTTTAATATCCTGGTCACTAATTTTTTTATTCTGGCCTTTGAAAACAAACAATAAAAAACTTGATACAGCACCACCACCAACAATTCCACTTACAAATTTTGATATTGTTTCCATGTAATAGATCCTCTATTCAAATAACGCCATTATTCCGATTTTATACCAATCAAGATTTTTCAGTGTTTCATCTTCAATCCAGTCTAAATATGGTAAGTGATTGTGAATCTTATTTCACCTGTATCCGAAATACCTGATGCGTCTAAAGCTGCTGCTGCCGCCGCTGATTTACTTATGATAAAATATAGGAAATCACCTGTATGAGATTGAATACAGGCATACCCATCAAATGTGACATTTGAAAGAGTAACTGACCCTACATCAAATCCGGCTGGGGTATAAGGTAGCCCACCTATCCTAGCAACTCCTGTCCAATCTCCGTTATTTGTCAAAGTAATCAAACCGGACAATATAACCTCATTACCAATCTTTGTATATGTTCCTGTGAAAGTCCCTGCTGTAGCCCCTATGCTTCCAGCAGCACCATAATATACAGGAGTCCATGTTCTCTCCCTGTAATCATCTATAGTGTAAGGATCTCCACTGGGATTCGCTGTTGATGGGAAGGCTATTTGACCACCATCAGCAGATATTAAACCACTTGCACCCAATGTAGTAAACGAACCAGCAGCAGGAGTAGTCCCACCAATATCACCAGGAACAGAAGGATTATACTTACTATCAACCCGTATTCCACCTGCATAACTGAATGAAGTTAACGCAATAACAACGAATAGAGCCAGTAAAATTTTGTTTAGTTTTTTCATGTTATTTCCTTATATTGAATTTAGGTAAAAAACTCTTGAACTTCCCAACCTGTTTTTTATGTGTATATAAGTTCCGTCCGACCAAATATTTAGTTTTCCATCAGTTCCATCGGGTGCGGCAGGGATTGTGCCTGTTAACCCGTAATCAATAAATGTAGCAGCACCACTTAACAAATCAACAATAGTTGTGGAGGAGCTTGTAAACATACCCTGAACTGTAGCGTTAAAGTTTGCTTTAATAACCCATATAGGGAATATGTCTGTTGTTTGTGCTGCAAATGTATATACACCATCATCTGCTAATGATATCCCCTCGCCCTTGCTTGCTCCCCCTGCTCCTATGTTTGTATTATTGCCTATGTTTGAAAATGTAGGAGGCGAACCCGCAGAGGTACTCCATAGGACTGCCCCACTTGATGGCGCATAGTTATTTGTGACTTCTGCAAAGCATAACCCTGTGGCATTATCAACAAAAGTGATTAGTGTTGTGAGCTTCGCAAAAAAACAATTTGTTATTTTTAGGTTTTTTGCTACACCTGAAGATGCGTAAAGAACATTTGTCATTATCCCAAGATTATTTGTATATACCCAATTATCAAGTTCTACCTCTTGATAAGTTCCGTCTAATAAAACACCATATTGTAATGTGTCGGTTGTTGAAGGAACATTATTTATAATAGTTATATTCTTTGTTTTTAAAAAACCCTCGTAAGTTTGCAATCCTTGAACACCTGCTTTAATAACAGAAAAAGAAGTGCCAAAAGGTGTGCTTAAATCAGGTAGGACATTATAAAGATGTGTTGTGTTCTTGACCGTTCCTGATCCGACTTGAAACTCTACATCTGTACCATTTGCCATTGATATAATGGAATCTCTTATAAATGTACTACCAATGACTAAATTTTCTTCCATCTGTGATTTTATTGATCTTCCCTTACAATTACTGAAAGTTCCACCACGAACAGTAAGCTTCGTTCCAAGCTCGGTGGCTATACCACCAACACCTGTAAGGTTAGCGCTCATAAAAGGTCCAGCAATATTTAACCCATCGAAATCAGTTGTCCCACTTCCACTGACACCGTCAATATCTGTGTCTTCTATAATCACATTTTTTGAATATCCATCTGTCGTTGAATAACTTACTCCTATTCCGATGCTGATTAACGCTGATGCGCCTCTATTTATATCTTTGACGTTACATCCGTCAAGTTTTACGAGTTCAAATCCACCTTCTATACCTATTCCGTACGCCTTCCCGCCTGCTGCATCGCTATTGGAATTTTCCACCGTCAAATTATTGATATATAAGTTAGGAACCCCGACCATCGTGTCTGACGTATTTTTTATCTGGATGCCTGCCCGAGCTATTGTGGCAGAATCAATTATTATTGGACCATCAATAATAAAATCATATCCGCCAACTTCAATTTCAAATACATATACTATTTCTGATCCTGCCGTACATGTGATTACTGTTGGACCATCAGCGAACCATTTAGAATCCCCTGTTAAAGTTACAGACGTATCGGCCTCTATACTATAAGCACCATTAAGATAAAGAACTCCATTTGAGGCTGCAACAATAGCTTTTCCAAATGCTGCTGCATTACTACCAAACCAGACTGGCTTAACAATTTTAAGCCCAACAATAGTTATAGTTGTACCGAAAGCCTGACTCTCAGTAGATTCAAATCCTGCTCCTACAGCAAAAGTTAATGTTCCAGAACCATCTATAACAGCACCACGCTCAATTTTAAGTGTGATATTTTCTGGGATGGTCTCAGAAGTAGTCAGCGTATATGTTGTTGTTGCACTTCCTGAATTGTGTCTTAAAACAATAGTAGCATTATCGCCATCCGCCAAATCAACATAATCTTTGATCGTGTTATTGTCGCCCATTACGCCTTGGTTGGCTGCTGTGTAAGAAGGGTAGGATCTGTCTAAATATGCCCCTGATTTTGCGGAAGGGGAAAATCCAATTGCGGGTGTATTAGCAAAAGAATTTCCAACCAGTGCTAAAATTATTAATAGTATTGCTATTGCGTGTTTTTTAAATTTCATATGTTTCTCCCGTTAATATACAGCCCCTTTAAAGAAACTCTGTGCTGCCGTGTCAGATACAACATATATGGCGTTACTTGCGTCATCATAATCGATAGAGACACTATCCCCTGCTTGCAAAAAAGCGAATGCGTTTGCGCCTAAATTTGTCACGTCTGACTTTCCTATATATAAAATGCCTGTATTTGCAATAGCAGAAGATATTATGATTGATCTTGTCGGCGTGGCTGTAAATGTAACCTCAACCGCCGTTACCCCGACAGCACCACTTCCTCCCCCCTCCAAGTTGGTTGGATTTTCTGCCGTGATTGTTCCAGATACAGGGACAGGGGTAGCCCTTAACTCTGTATCAGTCAAAGGCCCGGTAACGGCTGATTTCCCACCATTAGAAAACCCAACACTATCAGCGAATGCCATCGTTGAGTAAAAAATTAAGCCTATAATTAAAAACTTTTTCATATATTTCTCCTTTATCCCTGATACTCATGCAGGCCAAAATAAAACTCCATTGCGCACTCATCAATAGGTGCTTGAGAGTCACGATTAACAACTTTGTGTCTGAGCCACATTAAATCACCAGCCGTGTGTCTTGGCATTAGAATATCTATCGGTGCAGACTTGCCATCCTTCTCAGGAATATTCCAAAATTCTGTGTAATTCAGTCCGATGGCCCCTGTTGTTGCTCCCATCCCAATCTGCACAAAATGGGGGTGTTTATTAGGGTCTGACCCGGCATTAACCACATCGCTTATAGCTATCCTGTGTAAATCAAAAGCTACCATACCCCCGACAACAGGCGTGTCGCCTGATCCAAGCAAAGGAATCCAATCTCCCCAGGTTTCGCCGTTACCAATCGTGGAGACAAAAGGAAGGACTGACATGTTTTCACCTTCATTCACCCCGGCTGATATGCTTGTATGTAGCCCAAACCATCGCTCATTATTGTGTACGTGTTTCTCAAGTTCGTGGACCCTGTATGCTAAGGAATTGCGCACCCCTGGAGCTACTAAACCATCAACAGCTTCCCTATCTATCTTATCTATGTCTGGCTGATATCCCATTATTTACCTCCTAATATAGAAACCAATTTGATCCATCTGAATAAATGCTTACTGACTCACCATTAGACCCCAAGACTTTAGTTGCAGCACCATCTATTGTTTCGGCCCCTTCTGTATCAACTGTAATGTTATTAGTCCCTGCCAGCAATCCAGCATCTTTAATAATAACTATGCGCCCAATGACCGCTTGTGCTGTGGGTAATGTAAGGCTCGTAACCTCTGCGGTTGCAGTATAAGTCACATTTAAAATATAGTCTGATACAGCCAGGTCATAAGTGGACGCATTGATAGTTGTTACTGATCTTATTTGAGAGCCAACCAAACTATGTGATCTGGTTGCCCCAGTGTACTGCTTAACTGTTGTTAATGTACCATCTAACATAACCTGTTCATACAAGTCCCCCACTTCTGCACCTGTAGTGACTGTGGTTAGATTATGGTAAATTTTTGCTGAGACATCGTTGTCTGCACCATCACTGTCCGTGAACTCAATACCAGGCAGCGCACTTGGATCTGCTGTGAATGTTCCTGCATAAACATCTTGAGAATTAAAACTAAAGGCTGCGGTTGCTGTCCCACTCAATGTTGCCATTGTTACCGAAGAACCACTGCTGCCCTGGAAACCAATAGGCAACGCAAAAGGACTGCTAATCAGCCCAAATAATATAAATATGGATAGGAATAATATTTTAAACTTTTCCATACTCCCCCTTTAAAAAGCCAAACATTTTGTTTGTGCTGCTAATTTCAAAACTTGGTTTCGTGGCAGGGTAAAAACTGAATAGGCCAATACGGTAAAAGTATTGCCCGAAGCTGTGCCGAAATAGACCGCCACATCTGTCATGGGGACAATGGCAAGATAATCGCTACTGACTGCTGTATTTGCTGCAATTGTCACAATCGCTGTTGGTGCAACCCAAAATACGTTCCTGTTTGCGTCTGATCTTGCGCCTTGCTCCCCTGCAAAGGCCATTGTTGAACAAAGAAGTAAAACCATAATTAAAAGCTTTTTCATGTTATTCTCCTAAAATTAATTTTATCATGTCTTTCATTAATAATTTGCACGATGCTATTGTGTTCCCGGAGCTATCAATAGTCTGGATTGCTTCGGCTGCTGACAAGCCATAAAATACATTTTCTTTTTTCTTGTCTGTTTTATCTTTTTTACCAGCATCAACAGCAGCAGAAACAGCTTCAAGTTCTGATAAAGGTGGTGTATCCCTTTTCTCTGAAATGTCCGGTTTAATCCCTTCATATGTGTTTCCCCATACTACGCCATGCCATTTTGGTAAAACCTCATTTAAACAAGCTAAAACATCCATATTATGCCTCTATTTCTTTGATTTGGAGATAAGAACCGCTTACCCCACCATATATACGTGAACCTGCATACCCGTTTAAGTCTATTGAGGTTGCGTCCTGCGCCCCAACTCTCAATTTGAAAGTAGTCTCTGCAACCGTTCCGGCCCTCATTGCATGTGTTAAAGCCCTCCCTGCTGCTTGTGCGCCACCTGTAAAACCCGGAACAGCTTTTAAGGCTGCTGATACAGCATCTTGAAAAAGTGCAACTGATATTTGTTTTTCACTTGCACACGCAAGAACTAAACTTGAGTCTATCTTTAAGGTGTTTATAATATTTGTCGGAGTGATAGCCAATGAAATAGCCTCAACGCCTTCCGTGATAGCTGGTATTGTATCGTCAAATGGTATTGCTGTAGTACCGGACCCTAAAACCGATGTGCTGACATATTGACGTTGTACGATGTCTCCTGTTCTTTTAATCCCTGGTAACATAAGTTGTAATTTAGTTGCGGCGTTATCCCATTCTCCTTCGACCGCACCTGTGGTTATGTCTATATATCCAAGGCATCGGCAAGCCAAATCAGTTCTTTGAGCTGTGGAGTACATGGCTGTTGACAAGTCAGAACCGGCCCCTATCGCTACCGTTGTAACAAGGTTGCTTTCCGGGAAAATATTTGCAGTTCTGGATAATGCAAGTTCTACTGTCCCTGCGTTATCTATTGCCCATACGTAAATCCTTCCGGGTTCTGCTGCTATAAATCCAAGAGTTCCGCCACTTGCAAGGACAACGCTTAATGCTGCAGATACGCTTCTGGTTACTGGTACATTCTCTGTCAAAGTTGTTGACCTGAATTTAATCTTTGCCACGTTATCTGCTGAAGGATCGGCCCCGTCATCACCTTTTAAAGCGACTGTCAAAGCTGCTGCTGCTGCTGTGGCCGTAAATGTCAAATTATGGAATCCGGTTACGCTCACGTTTTCTGTAATTTCATCATCAACATATTTTTTAGTTGATGTTTGATAGTCGGTTGTTGGGGTCGGTACTACTGGCGAATCAGTGAATGTCTTAACGTCTGCAATGCTAATAGTTCCTGAGCTTTTGACCGCAACACTATTATAGTTAACCCTTGTTGCTTCAAGGTTAGTCTCAACAATCTCAATTGCTGCCTTTACTGATTGCGCCCCGATTACTTTTACTATGTTTGCTACAAAATTTAGGTCTGCCATTTATTTGCTCCCCATTAATCCAGGTTGATTAAGTATTTTTATCCTTTGGTCTACTGGTATTGGAATTGTAGATTTTGTGAAATCCTGTCTTGGCATACTGAGTGGTGGCCCTATTAAACCTTTTTTACGTTCTATTTCTGTAAACGAACTTTCGAGGTGTTTTAACCGTTCAGATTCTTCTAATCGCCTTAACTCTTTTGACCTGTTTATGATTACTTTAGGTTTTTCGCCCTCTCTTATTATTGATTTAAAAGGCCCAGGTATGGTCGATTTTGTGAAATTGTGTTCCGGTTTATATCTATGGATGATTGATTCAACCTTTTTAGAAGGTGGAGTATAACCGGCTGGCATATCCGGATAAATAAATTTGCTGTATTTACTTGGGTTTCCTTTCGCCAATAAAAAAGCCAATCTTGCTTTTATCTGTGGGTGTCCTAAAGTTGCCTCCCATGCTGCAAGGGGCCATGTTTGCGGATGGGTTAATAATACCTTAGTGCCAAGTCCAACCATATCTTTATTTGCATCCCTGCCTACAAACCGCTCTATACCTTCAATAAGGCTTCTTCTCGCCTCATATGTCTGGTTCGTGTTTTTTATTTCAGGGTAAAGTTTTTCTATCCGCTTCATTATATCGTGCGCAATATCTTTTTTAGCTGTAGTTGTTAATTCGTCCGCGCCTTCTGTCCACTTAACCTCTTTTCTAACCTTTACTTTTATCTTGTTTGCAACTGACGGGGTTAAATATTCACCATGACCCGTAAAACCTTCTTTTATTTTGTCAACAAGCGCCTTCGCTTTTTCTGGATTTGAACTTACCTTAGCGTCTGTATATGCTCTTCGCAATCCACTATTTAAAACATCATCAACTTTTATCTTTGCGCCTGGATTACCTGATAAGACCTTTAAAGTCTGCCCTATATGGTCCCCAACTTCACGCTTTAATTGTTCTGCTTTAGCTATACCAAATTCACTTGGTGGAACTTTTGACCTTAATCCTTCCTCAACTGCAAGCGTTCTTCTTGATATGTCTTTACCTGGCATAGTTGCAAGCCATTTTTTAGACAAAGGGAGTTTTACAGCACTCCCGTATAATTTTTTTGGTAAAGTGTCGAATATATATTTTGAAGCTATTTCAAAAGTTGGTGCTGCCATTTCAAACGCCTTGCCTGCTGCAAGGAACATACCTGTATCAATGGCAGATCTCCCAATTTCTCCGGGTATTGTTCTTTGTTTTGGCTCGCCACCTCCAAGTTGGTTATAATAATCTTCTGCAAGGTCTGTACCCTGTTTAGCCATGCCGTATCCAAGAGAAGTCCCAACAATAGGACTTGCAAGGCTACCAAGAGCCATGCCCCCTGCTTCTACTGCTGGGCTAACTGCTTGCTCTAAAATACCTTTTCCAGCACCATACAACCCGTAAAGGTTCGGGTTTTCTGTGCCCCATTGAGGCACTTTTGCATTGGGGTCCGGGTCTTGATATGGTTCAGGAACACGGTTATCTGAGTGTTGGGTTATAAATTCATCAGGTATTGACATAGGCTGCACTGTGGCAGGTGTAACTTCACCAACGTCTATCGACTCTGTAGGCTGTACTGATACGCCTCCAAACTTTGACGAATTAACAACCTCAATTCCTCCAAATTTACTTGGCATTATGGTTTCCTATAGTCCTTCCCATCTTCACGGTAGATCGTGCCAGACGGTAATTGGTCAAATTCTGCTTGGGTTTTTATTTCAGGAGGTGCAGAAAAGTCTCTTGTTGCCATTTTCCTACGTGTTTTGTCTAACTGAGCTTGTACTGTTTTGTGTCTTAATGCTGCTGCTGTCTTTGTTTCTTCAAGCAAAGATAGCATATCTCCAACACTTAGGTTTTTATCATGTATTTTAGCCCATTTCTCTTGTGCGCCCTGAGAAAGCTCTGCGATTGAAGCGGCTGAACCTGAAGCAAGTTTGCCTATCTCGCTCTCTATTTCTGTTAAGAACATATCATATTTTGCCTGTAATGGGCTACCAAGGATACTGCCCCTTACAAATCTCAAAGGTTTATTCAAAATGCGTGTATCGAATGTCTTGAGGTCTTTTGATAATTCGTTTACCCTGTCGACCTGTTCGCCAATGTTATCGACAAAGCTGCCCATGGCTACGTCTTGTTTTTCTAAAAAGTTTAATGCACCTTGAATTGACTTTGTGTCAGATTGGCCGGACACCATAGATAATGCCGCCTCTGTTGGGGTTTTGTCTTCTTCCATAGGAAGACCTTCCCCTTTTAACGCTATTAATGCAGCAGCTTGAATAATCTGTGTTCTAATTTTGGTTGATTGCTTGCCTCTACCAAGAGACGGCATTTTGCCAGTAAGATTAAAATAAACACCTAATGTATCAATTTCATCTTTGGTAAATTCTGCCATCTCTATATCGTTACCTGAAATTTTATTCATATACGCTTTCATAAATGGATGGTCTTCTGGCAAACCTTCCGCCTTGAGTTGGTCCATTTCACCAATCATCTTTTTCAATGTAGATGGTGCAAATGTTGATTGCTGTTTTCCTTTTTCATCTTGCAATGTTGAAAATGTTTCCAAAATACCTTTTGCTAATTCAGGATTTTTCTTTGCTATTCTGTTTAATACCTGAGCATTTCCCAAATCACCAGTAAGATTAGTTTTGTTAGATTCGAAATTTCTTTGATCTTTTGCTTGATTGCCTCTTGCAACTGTCGTTAAAATAGATGAGTCAACCGGGTAATTAAATCCACCTGTCCCGCCAAGGGCTATATCCTGTTCATTCGAAGCCGATACACCACTCATTAAACCAAGCTCTTCAAGCCCCTTGCCTTCCATATGCCTATCTTGCCAAGCATCAGGTGTGTTTGGTCTTAAAGCTGTTCTATAGAAGTTTTCAGCACCTTGCCTGTCCTCATTCTCAAATTCGCCCTGTGCGACTTCCTGTGCGGTTTTTTGCTGTAGCAAGTTTTGAATTACAGCGTTGCCTTGTTGTTTTTTTATTGCTGCGGCATCGGACACCTGATCCCGTTGTTTTTGGTAATTGAACCGTTCCCGTGCAAGTTTGCTTTCTTGCATAAGTCCTGATCCGAATTGGTCGGCGAACCCTTTTAAAAAATATCCACTTGCCATTGGTCCCCCTTATGCCGTGCTAGGAAAATAATGATTCATTAAGCCCTGCGCCCCAATACCAAGCAGGCTACCCAACCCTTGAGATTGGGCATTTTTAGATTCAAAGCCCTGCCTTGTGTTCAACAGGTTCATAGCTGAACCGTAACCCATCTCAGCAAGTTTAAGTTGATGGAGCAAGTTTCTACCAAACTGTGACTCATTCAAATTCATAGTATTCAAGAATTGGTTTTCGTTCAGGGCTGCATTGCCTAACCACTGGTTCTCTTGTGATTTTAACCCGGCTACGGTTGCCCCGGCGTTTGCTGCGTTTGAAGCAAGGGCGTTACTTCTATTCAAGGCATTATCGTTTATTGCATCGCCCTGTATCGAGCTTCCGTAAAGTCCACCACCACCCATGACATCCCGGATATTAAACCCGGACTTATCGAAAGTTTTGTTTATCTGTAAATCTCCCGGAGCCTGTAAGTTTTTTTGCAATTCCTCATAATTTGTGTTCATTAACCCATTCAACTTGCTTTCGTTCGGGTTAAACGGCGTATAATTAAAATCCTCTTCAGCCATTATGCTACCCCCTTATTTATAAGATATTCAATTAGTTTTTCATATGTTGGATTTGATGAGTCCTGCATATTGAAGTCTGGTATGTTTAGCTTTTGAGCTGTCTTTTGTGCTGATTCTGGTGCTTGCATTAACCCTGGCCCATTTGATTGTGGTCGCATTAAATCATCCGGCCTGTTAAAAGTGTATAGGTTTGGATTTTCTAATTTAGGCATTTGTTGTGTTTGGACACCTTGGCCACCAACTTGATTACCCGGATCTGCTGCACCAACCGGATCAGGTTGTCCGCCTACAAGCCCTGCCGCGAAATCAAGCCCTTTTGATATGTTTTCAGCTTGCCCAATTATTGGAAATGGTGATAACGCCGCCATAAGAACATCTTTAGATGATAAATCGTCTGCATTAAAGCTTTTACCCTTTATAAGGTTTCCTAATATATCAAACAATCCTTGTTCACCCATCAACCCTTCGCCGAATAGCCCAAAGCCTGAATCATCAGCACCTAAAAAAGCTCCTGGGTCCATGCCAAATGATCCACCACCAACCGGGCCTTCTGGCCCATCAGGACCACCACCGAATCCGCCTTCACCGCCAAAACTTCCACCGAATCCAGCCCCGCCTAAACTACCGCCTGGACCTTCACCTGGACCGAAAAAGTTAAGTTTACCGACAAGCATGTTTAAGTTTCTTCCAATTATCATTTATGCCCCCAATAATGCAATTTGCCCGGTAATACTTGCTAATCCGCACCGGCCTGTTGTGTTTATTCTTATTTGAAACCTTTTACATTTCCATTTATTTCTGATTTCTTGTGACCAAGGCAACCCGTCAGTTCCCATGAAATCGTATGCGCTTGAAGCCATAAAATCCAATGTTGCCAACATGAAGTCCTGCAAGAAAGTTCCTGAACCTGAACCTGTATCGACCAATGTATCTATATTTTTTGATTCGTCTAAATAATATATTTTTGTTGCACATTGTAAAATAGGATTGAATAAAACCTCTGTGAATTTAACAAGGCCACCACCTTCTCCCATGTCAATCTCTTTCGTTTTTAAAACGCCCGGAATATCTGTTTTTGTAGATGGTGTAAACTCGTCTTGGTAGATTGATTCACTTAACCCGTAAAGATGCCCGGAAGCCCCGGCAAAGAAGATTCCGTCTGTTGTCTCGATTACTGAGTTTATTTGCTCATTATTTAGGTTGTATGTTGTGAACGCCCCGTTATGTGGATGGTAAATATAGATTGTGGTTGCCTGTCTTAATATCCAGACTTGCCCGCTTGTTGCAAGATATTTTATCTCAAGGTTTGTATTACCAACCGCACCAAGGACGTGGTTAACTTTGTCACCTATTGAGGTTAAATTTAATTCAGAATAAAGCTGATCGGCTACCAATGCACTGAACCCGTACCTTCCAAGAAATAAAATACCCGTGTCGACTGATTCAACACAAAATCCGTTTGATGCCCCATTATTGCCCATTACAAACTCGGCGACCCATTGTGAAACAGTGGAAGCGTAAGGTGCGCCAAGGGTTTGAACACGATATGTTGACTCTGTTTTTTCCCCTTGCTTAAACACGATAAGCTCATTCTTGAAATTTTTGACAAGAGCAACAACCTTTAACCCGTCTTTGTATCCTGCCCTTAAAGCAACCGCACCGCCGGCTTCTGTAAATGTCCAAGCTGTTTCGTCCTCAACTGCTGAAAAACAAACCAAATCAAGGCCAGTCGCAGAAGAATCATTAACCACAACCCGATTATCTATTTCTTCGATACAGGACGGTGAGATTGTCCCGTCAATGCTTTGTGTTCCTGCTGTGGTCCCGTCCCAGGTTTTTAGAGTAGTAGAACCATCAGCAAGTAACAACTTACCGTTAAACGTGATTGCAACTGGTTTCTGTGCTACATTTATCGTGGTATCAACCCAAAGGGAAGTCGCTGAATTAAAATAATACACGTCAAAGGCAGAAGACACGCCCATAATATAGGTTGTTGAAGCATCTTTTGAGTATGGGAATAAAAAGACAATAGCAGCACCAAGAGCCGTTCCAGTCTCACAAGTAACTGCCGGTCTTATTGACGGGTCTTTTGCCCCTTTTTGATAATACCAGTTCTGTAATAAAGGGCTTGCAGTATCCGGTATTGCAATAGCTGATACCCTTAAATCTATGCCATCTGTTATTTTTAAATCAAGAGGTGCTATACTTTTATGTTTGTTTGACCTTTTCATTGCATCATCCCGTTTATATAATGCTCATCTATTGAAATATCTTTTGGGTCGAATACTACATAATTAAAGGCATTGTCTTTGTTGCCACCTGACAATGAGCCGGATGGATATTTGATTCCGTCTATGCCTGCGTCTAATAATAATTTTGATGCCTCTTTATCTGATCCTAATTTATTTGACATATGCTTATAAATACCCATCCCATCTGAAGGGGACCATGCACCACTATTTTTTTCTTCTGCTTTTAACCTTAATCCATCCAACTTCTTTAATTCGTCCTCTGTTACCAAACTTCTGTGCATTTGCCTGTTATATTTTTCGGTCATTTTATCTCTAAATTTAACAAAATCAATTTCTTCCTGTGGCCTATTAATTCCAAGTTTTTTTAGTTGGTTCTCTGGTATTGTTTTATCCCACTCCAAATAATCATACTCGCTCGGGTCTTTGCCTTTGTGGAGGGTGGTTTTGTAGAGGTTTTCTCTGCCCTTTTCATATTTTGGTTTTAATGAATATTTGTTTATTAAATCAAGGCCCTTTTCTGCCTCATTTATATACCGTTGTGACTTTTCTATTTCTTTGTTTTTATCTTCAACTGAATAGTGGTTTTTTGCATACTCTATGTTTTCTTTTTGAGCTGATACTGTCTTTCCCAAATCACTTTTTAATTCTTTTAAAACATCCTTGTTTTCAGAAAACCAATGGAGCCTACCCCTTAGTTCAAATAGTGTCGATTGTTCATCTTTAGTCATGACTCTTTCAGAACGAGTTCCACCCTTTGGGTTTAATTGCCACCCTTGATTTGTGTCCGGCCTCCCTAAACCCTCAAGAATATTTTTAGCAACCCCGATATTCTGTGGGTCTGTCCGCTCAACATTCTTTAATATATCATCTTCCCAATAATTATTTAAAAAGTCATAGGTAGTTTTGACAATTGTATCTTGTTTGTCTGCTCCATGCTCCTTAATCAGTGACTTATTTAGTTCTTTGAGGCCTTTATATTCTTGCCCGTCATATGTTAATATGTTTCGGCTATCCATTGCTGCATACCCCCTAGCAACGGATTCCTTATCAGTAAAATAATGACCATACCCAAAAGCTTGCGCCCCTTCTCCTGTTCCAATGGCTGAATCTTTAAAGCCACCTTTTATCCTGTGGGGTGAGCCATGCCAAGCTGGAATTTCCATTGACGGGCCACCACCACCCATCCGAACAGTAGCACCTTCCCCGACATCCGGCATTAAACCTCGCCTTTCATCAAGTGTCATGTCCATTCGTTCGGCTGTTGAACGGGCTTCTCTTTCTCCTAATAGGTTTTGGTATTCGTTGAAAGCTTGCTCCTTTGCTGAAATTGGGTCGTGTAGCCCTGTTGCCTGGTATTCTGTTACCAAATCGCTGCGTTCGTCCATTAAAACACGATACCTTTCTTTGTCTCCAACATCCAAGGCTTCAGTCATTTGCTTATTCTTCTTTGAAATCATGCTCTCATAATAAGCTGCTTTGGTTCTGATATCACCCATGAACTCGTTCGGACTCCCACCCCTCGCCCAACCTTCTTTTGACTGTACTGCGTGTTGGAGTTCGTGGAATATTGTATTCTTTTGTTCTGGTGTGAACGTGGCATCTTTTTTTTGTATACCCGTGATTATTTCATCACTGCCTAACCAATCTTTACCAAAAGCACCACCTCTTTTGTCTGGTATTAGCTTTAGGTTTATATCAGCATAATCAGAATAACTATCTGCTAATTCTTGGTGTTTTAATAGTTTGCCCAATTTAGTGCCTGTCGAGTTACCTCTTAATATGTCTTCAGTCTCACCCCATGTCAAATTATCTGGGACAATCTTCGACATAGAATCGTCAATCTCTTTCCTCCAAAACCCATCAGGCTTTTTGTGCATCAATAATTCTTGTTGGATTTGTTCTTTTGGCAATCCTTTTGCAACCATTGTTTTTGCTTTGGCAATGTCTGTGGAGGATGGGCCTACAAACATACTTGCTACATTGGGGTTGCCGCCTTTTGTCATCAGGCCGGACCCCAGGCTTGCACCTATGCCCCAATCCGTGTTCCCTTCTACGAGGTGCATAACGTCCTGTATATTGAGTTGTTCTCCCCTGACACCCTTTGCCCCGGCTTTGAGGTAGTTCCGGGTCGGGTCAACGAACATTTCACGCAAGAAACCCCCTGCCGTGTTTGCAAGGTTCGCATATTCACGAGGTTGGTTGTGGTTCATAAGTCCGTCAATGAATCCCGGCTCCATAACTGAGTCACGCATGATTTTAGACTTTAGAATTTCAAATTTATTCTCTGGGAGTCTCAAGCTTGTTTCTGTCATTAACCCGGCCATTATATTTTGCTATACCCGTCTGATTCTTGAAGCATTGCCGTTATCGGCCCGTATGTTTCAAGTATGTTTGTTTCCATATCAGCCAAAAGTTCAAGTTCCATATTAGCGTCGTATTCGTCAAGGTTCAATAACCGCATGGTTACATAAGCAATAATAATGTCGTCAAGTTTCCCGTCCCAGGGCATAGTGGTCCCGACGGCGTATGCTGAAAAATCAATGTAAGGAAAATACCAAAATATATAATCCGTGTCTGCTGTTGCAGCCGTCTTAAATTCTGCGTTCGCCCCGTTGACCCGCCACATTGTCCCGGATGAACACCGCTCGAAATAATCGTTATCTCTTTTTGGGACCTCGGCATAGTCGTAATACATTGCTATGTCACGTTTGAATAGTGCCGGTAAGGCAACCGTTTTGGCATCTTCTAAAAGCGTCAGTGTGGTCCTTGTTTTAACAAATTCAAGGCCTTTTCTGATTGCTATATTCTCAGCCCGGCGTAATGCTTTTTTAATCAGGGGAAGAATTATAGTCGTGTCAGATGTAAACCTCGTGGAATCAACATCGTCTAAATTTACCCGGATATCGGTTATTACATTTGCAACTGTTGACATTTTTAAACCGCTCCTATATGATTATTGGTGTGGATAGGGTAGCCCCCGAACTGCAAGAACTCAAGTAGCTTGCTTTCCACACACCTCAAAATACTTGCAATCTTAACTTGGAGATTAAAATGGGTAAATTTATCGACCTTACCGGGAAAACCTTTGGGAAACTCACCGTTATTAAAAAAACTATAGTTAAAAAAAGTGGGGCACTGTGGGAATGTGTCTGTAGCTGTGGTAACCCAAAAATTGTTTCCACAGGCCACCTTACATCCGGGGACACAAAATCTTGTGGATGCTTGCATGGGGAATATCACGGTATGAAAGGCACGCCGGAATACAAAGTATGGCAAGGAATGAAACGCAGATGTTATAATAAACATGAAAAAAGTTTTTTTAGATACGGGGGTAGGGGAATAACTGTTTGTGACGAATGGGTAAACTCTTTCACTACGTTCTTTAAAGATATGGGAAGCAGACCTGACAGCAACCTCTCTATCGATCGCATTGACAATACAGGTAATTATTCTGCAAACAATTGTAAATGGTCCACACGTAAGGAACAAGCGAATAACAGAAGAAGTAATAAAACGTATACATATAAAGGTGTTATTAGCAACCAAGTAGAATGGTCTGAAGCCATAGGAATTGATAATAGAATTCTCCATGCAAGAATAAATAGGTATGGGTGGTCTATTGACCGAGCCTTTAATACCCCTGTTAGAAGAAAATAACATCACGATATAATTATCCTGCCCTGGCTTACTCCGCTACCATTGCCAGGGCTTTTTATATTCCTAATTGTTTTATACTGTGGAAAGTGGAACAAAAATTTAAAGACCCCTTCAGCACTTTTCATATCATACCCCCAATCCTCGGCTATCTCGATAACCTGTGCCGGTATCCTGGCAACTTGTCTTTGTTTTCTGCCTGGTTTCCATCCGTTGTTGCCGTGTTGAGCATCGTGCCAATTTTGGACTATTACGGGTTTGTGATCCTCAACCTTGTTAATTTTCCATGACATTGCATCGTTGCCAAGTAATTCAAAATCAAATGTTTCAAAGTCCATTGTTTACCCCGCACTGACTGTCACGACAGTAGAATCCGCCCACAATTGCCCTACTACTGACGGGTCAGAGGTTGGAAGGTTTAACATTTTAACTATTGTTGCGTTAATGGTTAGGGTTTCGCCTGACTCTAAAGTCAAGGTTGTTGTAACTCCATCAACTTCTATTGTTTTTACGTTTTGCATTTTATTTATCCTTTTAATTTAGGGGGGAATTTCACCCCCCAGGGAGGTTAGGCTGCTTTGGCCCAGAGGTAACTAATAAGTGCGTTCCGTTTCTCGTTACGGCATTTCAAGGTACATGCTGTGGAAATCTGGATCTTATCTGCAAGACCAGTACGGGCCAATTTCTCAGTTTTTACACCGTGGCCTTTAAGGGTCAATAATTCCCAACCATCAGGATCAATGATAGGGAGGAAGTCATACAGATTGGATGCAGATGTTGCTCTTGTCAATGTGTAGCAAAGTTTGATTTGAACCATGCCAAAATCAGTTTCAATGTAGTCAACGGCTGCAAGGATTTTCTTTGCACTTGCATCAGCGTTCACGGTGATTCTGTTGTTCTGGTCAAATTCTGACATATCCCGTTTTTGTTTCGGGGGAGCCAGTACCAGGGTAGGTTGACCGTAATTCTCGGCTGCCGCTTCCATTTGATCGTTTAATTTATCAAATGTGATTGCGTTCGAGGTGGCGTAAGAAGAAGCAAACTTATAGGTATTGGTTGTAACGAATCCTTTAAGCCCATTCATTCTTCCGGCGGTCCCGGATGACATTGCGACTGCTGCCGTGTTGTTCAGGAGTGCATATTCCCTGTCTGCTGCGATTGCTTTGAGTTTCTTTTTCATGTTGTAAGCAACTTCAGATTTTCTGCCGGCTTTGTCAATTGACTCCTGGATATCAGAAATCAAGAACCATTTTGCAAAAATCTGTAACCTGTTGCTTGTCTTTGTTGGCATTCCGAGTTCGTCGAATTCAGCGTCTGCACCTTCAACCTGTGCATTATCTTCCGCATCATCGTCTTCGTCTTCGGGCCATTCAACATATTTTGTAAGGCATGAGCCTTTTTTTATGGATGCTGTGAAAACATTCCGCTCTTTGTCAATGTTGCTAATCATATCCGAAAGTTCTTCCCTTTGAGTATCACTTGCTCCGGACGTGTATGATGTGGTTGTCCCACTAAGAGGTGCTGCCATTTTTTATATTCCTTATATGCCCAAGCTATCTATCAAGCCGCCGTCCATCATAAAATATTCTTCCAAGGCATCGGCGTTACCTGACTTCAAAATCTCGGCCTTTTTTTTATCAAGTTTTTGTTTATTTTGCGTCTTTAACGGCACGTCACCGGATTGACCAGAAGCAACCAGAACAGGGGGAACTATTTTATCAACTTGAGGTTTTTCAGGTTCAAGTTCTTTTCTAAACTTCAAATACATTTCAGTATACGCTTGAGGGTTTGTATGTAAAGTCTCCCATGTGTTCTGCTGTAATGCTTTTGGTTGAGATAGCACATAAGCGTCAAGTTTGGCCTGAACATCTTTATACAATGGATCGGCCTGTACCTTTCCCTTTAAAGTTGAAATCTCAACTTGCTTTGCCTGGTCTGTCTGCCCCTGTATCCGTTCGTCAACCTTTGCCAATGCCTCTTTAACTGCATCTGCTTTGATTTGTTCAACAGGGTCGAGTTCCGTTTCTGGTTCTTTGCCGTATCCGAATACGTGCGCTGCAAATTCTTTGTCTTCCTGTAGGCGCTTGGCTAATCCGATCACCGGGGCCATCTGCCTTTGGTTGTCTGCCAGTTGTTGAGCCGTCTGGGTATTGTGTTTTGAGGTTTGGTATCCTTTCACAAGCTCCGAATAATCGACTTCCTGCTCTTCACCATCAATTTTGACTTTGTGAAGTTCTGGCTTTTCTTCAGTGATTTCTTCTTTTTCTGGTTCTTCTTCGACTTCCTCGATGGGCTGGTCTTCTTCAACAATTTCACCCGATATGTTGTCTATCAGGTCGTCCAAAGAATCAGCTTGCACTTCTTTTTCATCGTCAATCTCTTCGATGACTTCTGTGGTCTGTTCTTCCATTATATTCTCCTTAACTTTCTTCCGATTAATCCAAGCCATATGACAATAAACATGCCGTTAATGGCGTTTTGATGAAATACTGAGTTACCCATACACAAGACAAAAATAGCTCCCAGGGCTGCAAGATAAACAGGGTCCCTTAGCTTTTTCAGTGTGGTTATGACGTAACCAGCTAAACAAATTAGAAATGGAAAGCCCATCTCCATAAATCCTTGTAAAAATACATTGTGCAATCTGTCCCAACCCGGAGTTATGTTCCCGGCTTGTATTGATATCTGGTTGAATATTTTCCAGTTTCCTATCCCAACACCTAAGAACTTTTGAAACTTAACCTCAAGTCCTGAGAAATAAATAGGAAAGACTCTTTGCCAGCATTCTGATCGGTGCATAATATTTGGGGTGTCATAAAAAACGAAGAAACACAATATCAGGATAACAGAACCCCAGACTATATGCTTTTTAAACTCAACGTCTGATAACCATATATAAATCATACCAGCAAAGAAAGATCCTATCATGCCACCGCTTGAATTTATAAGGAACAACCCGAACAAAGGAATGGGAATAAAATAAAACCAAGGTTTCTTGAAAAACAACGGGATGCAAAGAGCGATTGCCCCTGAAGCACCGTTTAAATTTCCCATTAAACCTTCTATTCTACCGGCTGATACTGGAACCCAAGGAGTTGAACCACCGAAATACTGAAGAACACATGTGAACACATGGGCAAAAACAAATATACG
>Ga0307988_1000783_pt1 | contig 20379 bp, 14 predicted proteins | sample EllFjometagen183_FD_203166 | JGI IMG/M metagenome (GOLD analysis project Ga0307988, IMG submission 203166) | Marine microbial communities from Ellis Fjord, Antarctic Ocean - #183 | ecosystem: Environmental > Aquatic > Marine > Unclassified | place: Southern Ocean | collected 2014-10-08 | reverse complement strand
TCCTACAAAATGGTCCATGGTTCACCTCCTAAGTAATTATTATTGTTGTGTCCAATAACAGTATCTTACTTTTGAGAGGTGTTTGCCATGGGCCTTTTATATGATTATCACGTACCTGTGACTTTGTAATTTATCAAAGGCATGGACACTTAATGAATCCGGTTAACAGGGAGGCTTCAAACCTTCTTGAAATAGCAGTTTTTGGAGAAAGTGGAGACATTTTGGAGGCACAAAAAGAAAAGCACTCAACTATAAAAAGCTAAGTGCTTATTTTTTCATACACGCCCGGAGGGATTCGAACCCCCGACCCTCGGATTCGAAGTCCGATGCTCTATCCAGCTGAGCTACGAGCGCAGGAGGGATAATAATATTCTGAAAGTATGTTTTAATCAATAAAAAATGTTGTTATTATTTGCAAATAGATATAAAAATATTTAATTAAATTTGAGATATCAAGATTAGCTAATGGGGCTGCTTTTATGGATGATATTACAAAAAAAGAACTTATCAAACATCTTGCCCAATATGTAAGCACTGAAAGAAAAATCACAATTGATAAAGTTTTAAAGGAACGTACTGATTATGTTTCTCTTGTGCTTGAAGACATCAACAAACCCCATAATGCCAGTGCGACCATAAGGACATGTGAGTGCCTTGGCGTGCAGAATATTCATATAATAGAAAATCCTGAAAACGAGAGTCCTTTTTTTGCAAGTAACTGGGTAACCCAAGGCGCTTCAAAATGGATAAATCTGCACCGGTATAAAAAAAAGACCCAAAATAATACAAAGGTATGCATTGATTCATTAAAAAAAGAAGGCTACATGATAATTGCGACCTCTCCTGATGCGGACAGCTTATCTCTGGACCAAATACCAATGGGGGAAAAAACTGCATTCATGTTTGGAAATGAAGAAAAGGGGCTTAGCGACTATGTGTTTAATGAAGCGGATGCCTGTTTAAGGCTTCCAATGTATGGGTTTACCCAAAGCTATAATATATCGGTAAGTGTTGCCATAACCTTTTCCCACATAATTAATAGACTTAGAACTTCTAAGATTAAATGGAAACTTTCTGAAAAAGAAAAAATGGCCTTGAAACTTTCATGGTATAAAAAATCAATCCGTGCAGGGAAGATGCTTGAAAAAGCTTTTCTAGAAAACCATAAGTAAGGTTTTTTTATACATTGCGGAGGTGAAAATAAAACTTTATCTTGCGCAGCATGGGGAAGCAAAAACAAAAGATCAGGATCAGGATCGTTCCTTAACCGATAAGGGCACAAAGGATTCTGAAAAAACAGCATATTTTGCTTCAGAACAGGCTCATATTTCTGTTAAGGCTATTTTTCACAGCGGCAAAACAAGATCAAAAGAAACCGCTGAGATCATGGAGGCATATCTTTTCCCGCCAAAAGGGATGATCCCGAAAGAAGATCTTTCCCCAAATGATAATCCTAAAATATGGGCGAATCTTTTGTCACAAGGTCAGGAAGACATAATGGTCGTGGGGCACCTCCCCCACCTTTCAAAGCTTGCCTCACTTTTACTAACAAAAAGTGATAAAAAGGTTCCCATTGGTTTTAAAAACAGCGGTATTATTTGTCTTCAAAGAAATGAGAACAGCAACTGGCTGTTAAGCTGGCTTATGACCCCGGAAATATTGGGAGAGTAATATTTATTCCAGACCATGAGACTCTTCAAATCCAAAAAGAATATTCATATTCTGTACCGCTGCTCCGGATGCCCCCTTACCAAGATTATCAAGACGCGCCGCAATGAGTGTCTGTTCTTTATTTTCATAAACAAAAAGTTCTATCCGATTTGTATCATTACATCCAAGAGGAGAAAGAAACCCGTCATTTAGTTTTTCATCATTGTTTAAGTCCATTACTGTTACAAACTGTTCGTCAGCATAATAATCAGTAAGTATTTGATGTATTCTTTTACCGCAGATACCTTTCGGACAGTTGTCCGTAAAGACAGGCAAAAATACCAGCATACCTTTATAGAATTTCCCAACTATTGGCATAAAATGAGGCGGGTTTTCAAGAAGTGTCATCTTTTGCATCTCCGGCAAATGTTTATGCCCCAGTTGCATATTTTTGGGCCTGCAGATTGTTTCCTGAAAGTTGTCTGGACTTATATTTTCAAATTCCGAGATCATGCCTTTTCCGCCACCGCTATATCCTGTAATTGAATAGGAGACCGCTGGATATGAAGATAAAATTGCTTTTTTCTCGATTAAAGGTCGAAGCATGAGGATAAAGCCCGTTGCATAACATCCCGGGTTTGATATTCTGTCAGATTTAAATATTTTTTCTCTCTGCCCGGATATTTCCGGCAACCCGTAAACCCAGTCTTCTGCTGTACGGTATGCCGTGCTGGCATCTATAATTTTTGTTTTTGGATTTTTTATAAGTGAAACAGAATCTCTGGCTGCATCATCCGGAAGACATAAGAAAACAAGATCCGCCTCATTTAAAAGTTTTTTTCGCTCAGACGCATCTCTTCTTTTTTCATGAGGAATTCTAATAAGTTCGACATCATTTCTCGCTTCAAGACGATTTAATATTTCCAGTCCTGTGGTTCCATGCTGTCCATCAACATATACTGTTTTCATTTTTTATCCTGAATATCATGTAATTTAAGTATTCATTTATCTATTAGGGGCTTATAACTTTTTTGATTATTCCTGTCAAGAAATGACTTTTTTGAGAAATACTTGAACGATCACCGTCAAAATACAGATGGATTAAATTCCCCACTAAAGAAAATAATAAACTATTTTTGGTTTTTTTAAAAGCTCCTGTCTTTCCAAGCTAGAACAAAATATTGTCACACACGACAAGACTCAAACACCTGTGCTGATTATTTATATTTAAAAAAAATCACTAAATTCTAACCTGTTGATTTTTAATGATAAATTTATTTTAACCAGAATTTCGTTTTGGCATTTTTTTTGTATGTATTTAAAGTAAAAAACAAGATTTATTTCAAACAAAATAAAATGAGACTGGAAATGAATGATAAGGATCTTTTTGAAAGTATGGAAGCACTTCGACAGGCAATAGACCGAATCGAACAAAAAGAACAGCTTGCTGTACAGAAAACCGTTGAAACATCCTGCTCTGAAGAAAATTCAAGACAATAACTAATTAAAAAAACTTGAAAATTTAAAAATATGTATAAAACCGTATACAAACTAAATTAAAGTGCTATAATATTTACAGGTAAACTCTGTAATTAACTTTACAGTAGAAAGCATGAACTATGAAAGACAGAGAACTTATTGAAGAACTTGAAGCTCTGGAAGAAATAATTGGCTGGCTAGAAGAAAAAGAGCATTTCGACTTAAAAACGGCCATTAAAAATATATCTGTTGACAAAGATGAAGTTGTTGACTGGCTAAGTCCATCAAGTGAAAGCATTGTAAAGCAATAAATCTTTTATAAAGACTCTCTCTACTAAAAGCTTTATTACTTAAAATTTTATTATATCTTTACATCCTGACCCATCATATCCCTTGAAGCATCTCCAAAAGAATTGAATACAATAACAGCTAAGGCAATTGCAAGTCCCGGGAAAAGAATCATCCAGGGTGCAGAAGGCAGATAGCATCTATTGAGGCTGACCATGGCTCCCCAGGTGGGTGTTGGAGGCTGAACCCCAAGACCAAGAAAACTCAGTGCGGATTCTGCCAGGATAAAACTTCCGACTTTCAGACTTGCCGCTATCAGAGAGACAGGCATGCAGTGGGGAAGAATATGAATAAACATAATCCGCATATTTGAACATCCAATTGCCCGGGCTGAATCAACAAAAGTATTTTCTTTAAACGAAAAAACCATCCCTCTGAAGAGACGTGCAAATGATGCCCACCCCACAATACAGAGCACAAAAGTAACTGAAAATAAACCCGGCGGCAGGACAACAGATATTCCTATGGCAAGCAGCAAACTTGGAAACGCCAGAAAAAGATCAATGATCATAGTAAAAAACATGTCAACTTTTCCACCATAATAACCTGATATCAATCCGATAATAAGCCCAAAACCAAGTGACAGCAGGGTTGCACTCACCCCGACAAACAGGGAGATTCGTGTCCCATATATGATCCTGCTTAATACGTCTCTTCCCACTGTATCCGTACCCAGAAGATGGGTTGAGCTGGGAGGCTCTTTTATATGGTCAAGGTCAATAGCCAGCGGATCATAGGGGGCAATGAGTGGTGCAAAAATAGCGATTAAAAAAAACAGGCTGATAAAAGCCAGAGAATAGTAAAAAAATCTATTTTTTTGTGTTTTTTTAAGTAAGGTCAAAATGTTTCCTCTTTAAATCTCATCTTTTATGCTATGCCTGATTCTCGGATCAAAAAAACCATATAAAAGATCAACAACCAGGTTAACCAGAATAAAAAGTATGGCACCCACAAGAACACATCCAAGTATCACGGGGTAATCTCTTTTAAATATTCCTTCAACAGCGTACCTCCCAATACCATCCCAGCCAAATATTGTTTCAGTCAGGACCGAACCGTTAAGATAACTCCCAAAGTCAAGACCAATAAGCGTAACTATTGGAATAAACGCATTTTTTAATGCGTGCTTCACTATTATACTGCTTTTCTTAACACCTTTTGCTTTAGCCGTAACAATGTACGGCTGGGAAAGTATTTCAATCAAGCTTGAACGGGTAATACGTGCGAGATAAGCAGATGAATTAAGTCCAAGTGTCGCAGCAGGCATGATTAGAAAAAGAATACTTCCATTTCCCATCCCTGATGGCGGCAAAACTTGAAAAACAAAGGAAAATAAATAGATAAAAAGAAGTCCAAGAAAAAATACCGGAATGGATATTCCACTTACAGAAATAACCTGCCCTATCCTGTCCCATATTGATCCGGGTGCGACTGCCATTAATATTCCAAGCAGAAGTCCTGCTAATGTTGAGAATATCATGGCCCCAACAGCAAGTTTTATGGTGTTTGGCAGTTTTTCTTTAATATCAGTGGTTACTTTTCTGTTTGTATAATAAGAACGACCCAGTTCCCCCCTAAATAAAAGCTTCATATATCCGGTATATTGAATCAAAACAGGCTGTTCTGTTCCAAGCTCTTTTTTAAGTCTTTTTATGGTTTCTAAAGAGGTCCTTTCTCCGGCAAGACCCTGCACAGGATCTCCCGGTAGCGCTTTTAAAAGAATAAAGGTTATAAAAGTAACCCCGATCATAGTTGGAATTACCAAAAATATTCTTTTAAAAAAATAATGCTTCATAGTAACCGTCTAAAACCGATATATATATAATACTGGATAATTCCTGATTTGTTGGTGTTTGCTCAAAATTCATACAAAACAGAGGTATTGTCTTCTAACATATTATTATTACATGCTTTCCCCAGGATTTTTATTTAAGGTGTTTATTTTTCTATTATAACCAGGGTCCATTTATGACAAGAACTATTACAATTACAGGCGGTAAAGGTGGTGTTGGTAAAACCAGTATTAGCTTAAATCTTGCCCTTTGTCTATCAAAACTCAAAACAAAAGTATGCCTTTTTGATGCCGACCTCGGCCTTGCCAATATAAATATCCTTTTGGGTCTATATCCTGAGTATGACCTTGAAGATGTGATTCTTGATAAAAAAAGCATTAAGGATATTATTATCAAGACACCACAGGGCATTGATATAATCCCCGGTAGTTCCGGTGTTGAAAAGCTTGCCAACCTTGAATCCGAAGAAATAGATCATATGATTCAGTCCTTTTCAGAACTTGAAGAATATGATTATTTTCTGTTTGACACTTCCGCCGGTATAACAAAGAATGTACTCTCATTCTGTCTTGCTTCGTCAGAAGTAATCATTGTAATAACGCCTGAGCCCACTTCACTTACGGATGCATATGCCCTTTTAAAGGTTATGTGTCTAAACAATTTCAAAGGACAAGCAAAGGTTATCGTCAACCAGTGTAAAAACACCAAAGTTGCCAGCCAAACATACAGTAAATTTAAAGAAGTTGTACAGAAATACCTTACCATAGACCTGTTACCTTTAGGGGTTGTAGTAAAAGATCCAAAAGTTCCTGAGGCCGTGCATAAACAGCAGCCGCTTGTAACTCTTTTCCCCGAATCAAGCGCCGCCAAGTGTATTAAGATAATGGCATCCCGCCTTATCTCTAATCAGACCGAAGAACTTGAGACAATGCATATCGGCTCATTCTGGTCACGGTTTATAGGGTTCTCTAAAAGTTCTATTTCGATGACAAATAACAACGAAAAAAATAAAATTGAAAAAAAATCAGTTAACCACAATTCAGTCCCTGTAAATAAAAATGAAACAAAAATAATAAAAGAAAAATCTGCGGCCAACAACAAGCAGAAAAACATTAAAGCAAAACCAAACGCTGTTAAAGAAAAAAAACCAGTAATTGATGATACCGCCCCTGAGATCAAAGAAAAAAGGTTTGCTCCTTTGCAGAGAGAAAACAAAAGAACATCAAACGCTAAATTTAACAAACTTGAGTTCTCAAAAAACCTGCCCAGCCTTCCCCATGTCCTTCTGAAACTTATGGAAACCTGCAGCAAAGAAGATGCGAGCATTAATGACCTTGCAAAAATAATCAGGAACGATCCGTCACTGAGTTCAAAAATATTAAATCTTGTGAACTCATCATATTATAGCCTCCCTCAGAAAATTCACGATTTTAAACAGGCTATTTCTCTACTGGGAATGGATGCCATCAAAAATCTTGCGCTAAGCGCTTCGGTATATCAGGTCTTTGACAAAATCAAAAAAAACCCTTCCTTTAACCTTCAAAGATACTGGTTTCATTCTCTTGAATGCGCAGTCCTTGCAAATATTATCGCAAAAAAAATCGCTTATCCATTTTGTGAAGAAGCATTTGTTTCAGGCCTTCTCCATGATGTGGGCAAGCTGGTACTATGGAATAATTTCCCAAATGAATACGCAGAAATTCTTGCAGAAGTCGAACATGGAGCTGACCTGGTTGCTATGGAGGAGAGAATACTGGGGATTACACACGCGGAAGCAGGCGCCTGTCTTATCGATCACTGGCAGCTGGAATCATTTATTGCCGATGCTTTCCTTTATCACCATGAACCCGTGGAAAGAATCCCGAATGCCCTGCCCATGGTAAAGATAATATACGTGGCAAACTGTCTTTCCTCAGATGCTTTTGATGATGACCAGCGTTTAGAAATAGCATCCAATATAATGGGCTTGAGCTCTGATGAAATAGACGAGCTGATGGAACAGGCCGATTCCAAAGTCAGGCAGGTCGCTCAATCGCTTAATATTGCAATTGAAGACAGTAGGAATAATAAAGCTGTTTCTGAAAGCCACAAAAAGGCACAGGATGATCTAGCCAGAAAAGTCAGAGAGAGGTCTCTTCTTCAGGGAACTCTGCAGAACCTTCTAAATGCAAAAGATATAAATTCAATTTTGAACATTGCCAGACAGGGGCTCCAGATACTTTTTGACATTAAAAGTATCTTATTTTTTCTTTATGATAAGTCAGAAAACCTTCTTATGGGTATAGATGCAGATTCTTCATCCCTGGACAACGCAATAAAAGAACTCTCCATTCCGGTACAGAAAAACAAGGGAATCCTAGTTGAATCTCTAGAGCTTATGATACCGGTCAACTCCTTTTCAAAAACTCCAAATAATGAACTGACAATCATTGACGAACAGATTATCCGATTGTTAAACAGGGATGGGATTGTATGCTTTCCAATGGCCGCAAAAAAGAATTATGTAGGTGTAATGGTTATTGGAGTTAATGAAGAACACATGCCCTCCGTAGAGAAAAACAACAGCCTTCTTTCCATGTTTGCAAATTATTCTGCGCTGGCTATTCATGCAGAAAATATTCACCAGGCCCAGTCAAAACTTATTATTTCAGAACGGCTTGCGGCATCAACCGCTATTGCGAAAAAAGTAGCCCATGAGGTGAACAACCCTTTAAGTATAATTAAAAACTATCTCAAGATACTTGAGATGAGACTTGATGATCAGAATATACCGAGTGATGAAATTAAAATTGTGAACGAAGAAATAAGCCGTGTCTCACTTATTATTGAAGAGCTGTCTGATTTTTCCAAACCACAGACTCAGACACTTGAACCGTTCGATGTAAATATTTTACTGGAGAACATTTCAAAGTTAAGCCGCGAAGCACTGCTGCAGAAAAAAATAAACCTTCACCTAAGTCTCGCTTCCGATTTACCCCGTGCCATCACCTCTAAAAACAGCATGAAACAGGTCTTTATCAATCTCATCAAAAATGCTGCTGAAGCTATACAGCAGAATGGCAATATATTTATTGAAACCAGACTTGACGACCAGGAACCTAATGGTTCTATGGATAAAAAAGACCGCATATCTATTATAATAAGAGATGATGGGCCCGGGCTTCCAAACAGCGTTGAGTCCAGACTGTTTGAACCCTTTGTAAGCACTAAAGGTGATGAACATGCGGGTCTTGGCCTGTCCATTGTTTATAAAATATTAAAAGAAATAAAGGGAACAATTTCCTGCAAAACAGAAAAAAATCAGGGAACAACTTTTCTTATCACTCTGCCTTTTGAGCCAATAAGTTAAAATGCCATTCAGCTAAAATGAGAGAAATTACGTTTCATTTTACAGATTGACATAAATATTGTTGGGCGTATAAAAAGAACAAGCGAGAAACACTATTTCTGGAAATAAAATATGTCTCATAATCCAAAAATTCTAATAGTAGATGACGAACTCCAGATATGCGAAAGCCTTAATATTCTGTTATCCAGACAGGGATATGACATTACAACTGTACAAAGCGGACAAAAAGCTCTCGAAATACTGGAGCACAACCAGTTTGACCTTTTACTCCTGGACATGGTCATTCCCGACCTGAGCGGGTTTGAAATAATGGATCATGTTAACAATCACTGGTATGATCTTCTTATTATTGTTATCACAGGAAACGCATCTATTGAATCAGCAGTAAAAGCCCTTAAAAAAGGGGCGTATGACTACTTAAGAAAACCTTTTGAATACGAAGAACTTTTAAGCAGAGTTGGGAACGCATTAAATCAGCAAAAACTGGGATATGAAAAAAAGATAGTCGATGGAAAGCTCGCCCGCTCTGAAGAACGTTACCAGTACCTTGTTCAAAATTCCCCGGATATAATTTACATGCTTGACAATAAAAATAATTTTACCTTTGTAAACCTTGTGGCTGAGGAACTGCTTGGTTTTTCAAATTCTCAACTGACAGATCAGCACTTTACAAAAATTGTTCATAAAGACGACATTGAAAAAGCAAATCGTTTTATTACTGCAAACGGAGCATATGATTACCCTTCGTCGGTTATGGAACTTAAACTCATATCCAGCAAAAGAGAAAATATATTCAGGCTATTTGAGATTAAGCATATAGCCATAAAGTTAAACCCATTGGAACCCATGACAAATAAAAACCCTGAGAATAACCAGGACATTGTTGGAGTTTATGGTGTCGCGCGTGATATTACCTATAAAAAGCAGCTTGAAAACCGGGTACATCAGGCAGAAAAAATGGGGGCAATTGGAACCCTGGCAGGAGGGATAGCACATGATTTCAACAATATTCTGATGGGAATAATGGGCTACAACTCTCTTCTATTATCAAAAATAGACTCTTCCTCACCCTTCCATGGAAAGCTGAAAAATATAGAACAGCATGTGCGCAGCGGTGCAGATCTTACAAAACAGCTGCTTGGTTTTGCCCGCGGAGGAAACTATGACATTAAACCTTCAGACATAACAGAAATAGTTGAAAAGACTTCAAACATGTTTGCCCGGACAAAGAAGGAAATTGATATCCTATTTGAATGCCCCGAGAATATTTTCTCGGTTGAGGTTGATCCTACCCAGATTGAACAGGTATTTTTAAACCTCTATATGAATTCCTGGCAGGCAATGCCTGAAGGCGGAAAAATCTATACTGAGATAAAAAATATTGAGCTGGATAACGAAAAAGCAGAAAACCTGGCCCTGAAAGCTGGTAAATATGTTCAGATAAAAGTCCGTGACACGGGTGTTGGGATGGATGAGGAAACTGCCCAGAGAATATTTGAGCCTTTTTTTACGACAAAAGAAATGGGAAGGGGAACTGGTCTCGGACTTGCTTCTGCTTATGGAATAATAAAAAACCATTGCGGTTCAATTTCTGTTGACAGTGAAAAAGGAACAGGAACTACCTTTACTATTCATCTCCCTTTTTCAAAGAAAAGAGCTGAAAAAAAAGAAGAATCATCCAGCAGCATCTTGAATGGTTCTGAGACAATTCTGCTTGTTGATGACGAAGAAGACATAATTGATGTAGGCGCTGAGATCCTTGAAGCACTTGGCTATAAGGTAATGACGGCTAAAAATGGTGAAGAAGCAATACAGCTGTACAAAGAAAATATAGATATTATCAATGCCTTAATCATTGATATGGTCATGCCCAGAATGAGCGGCAGTGAACTTTACAAACAAATTAAAACTTTAAATAGTGAAGTTAAGGTGCTTCTCGCCAGCGGCTATAGTATTGATGGAGAAGCCACAAAAATTCTTGAGCAGGGTTGTAACGGTTTTATCCAAAAACCTTTCGGCATGGTTGAGCTATCCCAGGAAATTAGAAACATCCTGGATTAGAAAAATATTTTGAAGAGAGTCAGATAATCTGTGTAAATAAATTCTCTTTTTCATGATTAGGGCATCCGATCATCAAACATGATAGCCATTTGATTCAAATCCTTGTATAAACCTCCCCATAGTCACTAAAAAGCTACGACCATGATTGTTGCTATAGGTATAGAGGGAGCACGGGTGCTATTTATGTTTGTATGTGCAATGGATGCGGAGATGTTTTGTGTCTATGTCAAAGAGGTGCTTGTTCCAGAACTTAACGAAGGTGATATTGTGGCCATGGATAACCTGTAATGCCATAAAAACAGTTATGCACGCAAACTTATAAAACAGGCAGGAGCTTATGTTTGGTTTTTACCGCCTTACAGTCCTGATTTTAATCCAATTGAAAAAATGTGATCCAAGATAAAAGCCTATTTACGTAAAACTTATGCCAGATCAAAAGAAACATTGTATCAGGTAATTGCTGATTCACTTCATACAAGCACCCAATCTGATATCTATGGATGGTTTAAATCTTGCGGCTACAATATTTAATAAATTGCTCTAACCCAGACTTGTCTTCTAACCTGAGATAAGTTTCATACCCTTTTCAGAAATAGCATCAAGCAAATCAAGATATGATTTTTCAAAGGCTTTAACACCTGCAGCCTGAAGATCTTCATATGCCTTATTCAGGTCAATCCCGCAAACTTCTATCTGAGAAAGAATTGAAGGTCCCTCATCAAGACCTGATTTGAAAGAATTTACAATCTCACCATGATCCCTGAAAGCATCAATTGTTTTAGGAGGAAGCGTATTCACCGTGTTATTTACGATAAGCTCTTCTACATACTTAATATCACTGTAAGACGGGTCTTTTGTCCCGGTGCTTGCCCATAACAGCCTCTGAGCAACGGCCCCCTTTTCTTCTAATTTTAGAAATCTTGGATCAGAAAAAAGATCGTTATACATTAAATATGTCACCTTGGCCACACTTACCGCTGTTTTACCTCTTAAGGAAGAAACCCCGGCATTCCCGCCTGCATCGGCTTCATCAATCAGCTTATCCACACTGGAATCTATCCTGCTGATAAAAAAACTTGCTACAGAATGAATACCGGAAATATCCAGACCCTTGCCAAACCTTTGTTCCAACCCCTCAATATAGGCAAGAGCAACCTCACGGCAGCATTCCGGAGAAAAAATAAGGGTAGCATTTACGTTGATCCCTTCACTGACAAGCTGCCGGATCACAGAAATTCCTTCTTTGGTAGAAGGAATTTTTATCATAATATTCGGAAGACCGATCTCTTCAAGAATTGCCCTGGCCTCCTTTATGCTCTCTTCGATATTAAAGGCAAGCTGCGGATTAATTTCAATCGATACAAACCCGTCTTTTTTACCTGTTTCTTCATAAACGGGTAAAAACAGTTTTGCAGCATCCCGTATATCCTCTATGGTAACTGAGTGATAAATCGCTGAGGAAACTTTACCCTCTTTTGTAAGACTCTCAATCTGCTCATCATAATCGAGACTTTTTGATACAGCATTCATAAAAATGGTTGGATTTGAGGTGACTCCGCAGATTCCATCCTCTGCTATCATATTCTTTAATGTACCGTCGTGAAGCTCTATACGCTGAACATTATCCAGCCACAGGCTCTGACCCGCTTCTTTTAACTTCTGTGTCCTGGTTTCCATTTTTCTCCCCTTTGTTCCAATATTCAAATATTATACAACAGGCAGTTTCACCCTAAAAACTGTCCAGTTTTTATCCGTCAGACTCTCAAAATCCATCGCTCCATTATGCATCACTGTAAAGATTTTTACAATTGATAAACCGAGACTTTTTTCTTCCCGGTCATGTTTCTGAATAGGGTTATTATCATACCTGATTTTCATCTGCAATTCCCTGGGAATACTTCCTGTATTTCCAATTTCAATAACTGCATATTCCCTTTCAAAAAAGGCATCGACAGAAAGTTCTCCGCCGCCTAATTCATCCAGCTTTTTATAGGCATTATCCAGAAGATTTCCAACAATTCTTCCAACTTTTTTTCTATCAGCTGAAATCTGAATAATTTCATCATTCATTTTTTTCCTGAGAATCACCCCTTCTGGAAAGTGATAAGCATCCAGTCTCTCTAAAACTACATCGTTTAAATTAAAAGACTCCTTCTGTGCAAACGGAACACAATCTGTGACAATATCATCCACCGCAAACATGCTCCCGCAAAGTTTTTTATAGAGGATATTAAGTTCTTCCGGGGTCGTTTCTGAATTCATAAGCCTTTTTGTATAGACCCGTGCAATCGCGCTGAATGAAAGAATCTGATTATAAAAATCATGCCGCTCATTTGAACGTATAGAAGTCTGGATACAAAGTTCAATATCCTGAATAAGAGCATTACAGAAAAACATTACGTCCTTTTCAATAGGCTTTGTTTCATCTCCATCAAAAACAAGCACATTAACAACCCTGTCCGCATCCTTGATAGGAACAAAATAAACATTCTCGATTTTCTTCTGCAAATAAAGATCAAAACTGGCTTTCATACGCACATCTGTTTTTGCATCCTCAATTAGAAGTGACTCACCGGAATCACAGACCTCTCTAAATGCAGGATGTTCATCAAAGGAAAGTGTGATGCCATATTTATGAGCAAAAGGAGAGAGAGGATAACCTGCAATAAGAACAGCAAACCTGTGACCTTTTGAATCCTTTTCTATAGAAAAAAGAGAACAGCGGTTAACACCTATTATCTCTGCAATTTTTGTAACCAGGAAGCTTAGAGCCTGATCAAGAGACTGAGTATGCTTAAAAACCGAAACAAGCGCCTCACGGCTTTCCTGAATAATCTGAGATCCCTTTTGAAGTTCTCGTTTTCTTTTTTGAGCCAAAACAAAGCTGAATCGACTTACGATACTCTTTAACAGTTTAATCTGCTCTGCATAAAAGCTTTTATCTTTTTCTTCAAAGTAAATCTGCAACACCCCCATAAGAACCTCTTTTTTTTCAGCACCCTCATAATCAAAAAGCTGAAGCGGAAGCGCCAGAACCGAATTAAGACCCAGAGCTAAAATTTTTTCCTTCTCTTTATACATCTTTTCACTTTTTATATCAGGAACACAATAATGAGTTTTTGTTCTCATCACATGCCCGGATATCGAATCCTCATAAGATATCTCCTCTGTTCTTTCAATATCCCAATTGAATGCCCCTCCGGCAACCATAGTATTTTTTATGGGATCATATGTCCGGCAGGTGGCACATTTCGCACTTGTAAGAAGAGCAGCATCACGGCACAGAATATTTAACAACTCATCATCCGAAATATCCGGTGATATATTCATTATTCCGTCAGCAGTTTTTATTATTTTTTCAAGATCTATCCAGGGATTCTTAATTAGATAATCTATCCGGGAAGCATCTTCTCTGAAAAAAAGCTCGAGAATATCCCTTTTCCTGGAATCCTTAAAAACATTATAAATCCCAGGATTTTTTTCTAAAAAAGCTTTTATTTCATCAAAATTAATGTTTTCATCTTCTGACATGTTTTTCCATTAAACAGTTAAGTTTTTGATTAATATATTACAAATAAGATTGAATGTAAAAACAAAAAAACTCAGATTAATCATTAAGAAAGAATACCTGTATTAAACAGGCGGGGCCCTGAAGGATATTTAACCTTCAGGGCCCCGCTTTTATGAAATTATTATTTAAAAATCTTATCAACAATAAAGCTATAGAGCTTTTCTATGTACTCTATTGTTAATACGCCTCACAAAAAGGACCTTGCTCATCGAGGTTTCCTCCCAAATATTCGCAAGCTACTGGTGGCATCGCACCATAGGCAAACCATTCTTTTCCATTATCATTTGCTATACATCTTAAGTTACCACTACCACTTGACATTCCCCTCTCGATCAGGCAGCTATTACCTTGAGTTACCACTAAAGTAGCGGGATCAGAAAAATGCATCGGGTCTTTGCAAAATTCTTCGACCGTATCAGCTGTCCACCCTTGATCTATAGAAAAGTCTGCGCAGTTGTCATCAACGAAAGTACTCACATAACGGCAGGTCAGAACATCAGAATCATCAGGAATGGGTAGTTCATCACCGCAGGTACCGCACTCTGAAGCATTTGCCACACAGTCTCCGCTTGTACATTCAATAGGCATTTCATCTGGACAACCTGCAACAGAATCAAGGACTATCTCCAGATCTACTTCCGCACTATCATGAGCCCCACCTGTTATAGGAAAATCAAAAGATGTCTGAGTCGCCTCAAAAGAATAGCCGTTTGATGAAGTAAAATCCGACTGATCCTCTCCCCAGTAATAATCTGCTGCAACCGGAATAGGCGGGAATTTTTCATTGGCCTGGAGATGAATATACAGCTTATAATTACCCTCAAGAAAATATTCGCCATAGTAGGTACATGCTGGAATCGTCATCTTATATGGCGGATCTCCTGGATCAATTATCTGGTTATAATCAGTGCCCCCATCCGGCGGTCTTGACGGTGGGAACACCCAATTTTCTGCATCATAGAAAAAAGCAATAAGCATATGCGGAGATGTCAGAGTTGCCCCTTCCGGTAATGTGAGTGTAAGATTAAGCTTATCACTGTCCGGACAGACATTATTTGAACACTCCGGAGTAATTCCTGGATCCGCTTCAAAACCTGTGCATTCACACGGCCCCCAGCAGGTTCCATCATCACTGCACACTTGAGCGCCATCCGGCTTGTCATAACCGCTGCAGTCACAGTCTCTGGCTTTACCCGGAGCACATAATCCGACTTCAGCACATTCAATAGGTTCACTTGGAAAATCTCTGACACAGCGTACATCTCCAAGGCTGCAGATATGATTAAAACAAACACCACCGATCTCCGGCATAATACTTGATAACCAGCGTTCGTCATCACTTGCTGATTCCTGTGCCCAAACCTCAAGATAATGGCCTGCTGAATAGATATCCTTTTTGTCACATGTACCGGCAAGTTCCGGTTTCATATAACATCCATCAACTCCCGGACCTTCAAACATTGTACTGCCGATACAGGAGGTGGCCCAGCTATCTGTAAAAGTACAGTTATCATCAATCGGACAGGCACCACCCGCCTCGGTATCAGGGTTGCCGGCCAGAGTACTTCTAAGCTCATAAATAGTGGGAATCCGCCAGTCATCATATCCGCCCAGAACCAGTTCTTCACAATACTGAACAGCCTCTTTTGAAGTAATCCCAATATCTATATACTCTCCGTTTTCATCCTTCTTATAAGCATCTTTCTGCGGATCCTGCCAGCACAAGCCCATTTCATCATCACACCAGATAGAATATTCATTTACACAATCACAAGTACCGCAGGAACTTCCGTCTGTATAACAATCCTGAACGCTCGAAGTTCCATCAGAACAGAAACATTCTCTTTCTTCTGTACAGCGCTTTCTACAGCCTGTAAAAACTACTACAATAAAAACCAGAAACAAATAAAATAAAACATTATGTTGTTTCATATTATACCCTCCATATTTTTATTAATAATAAAAGAGATGTTTAAAAGTATATGTTAAAATTATATTAGACAAAAATCGTAAAGTAAAGATAAAATCGTTTAAAAAAATAAGAAGATATATACTGATTTATTACTTTTTAACAAAAATTTTTATAAATCTTAAATCGCTGGTAATTATTTTGAAAGAAAACATATTTACTGCGGTCAAAATCATGGATTATATTGCAGGAAAAACATGAATACTGCTATTTAAAAACAATTTTCAATCAGTTATTTGCTGAAGACTTCGGGTCAACATATTTTATGTCTTTTAAATTCAGCTGAATACTTTTTTCACCATTATAGGAATGAAACTGTGGAACAAATGCAAGCCGTACTTTTTCATCTTTAAGGCAGTATACGGAAGCCATATTAAATCCTATGGCATCAAAGAACTGCCCATTCTCTTTTATTTTCAGTTTAAGATGGCCTTTGCCAACAGTCATGGCGCTGTAGTCATTAATATCGTAACTTGAAAACACCGGTTGCGGATTATCCGGGCCAAAGGGTGAAAGGCTTTCAAGCTCCTGCAAAAAGCCATCCGTTAACATGTTCAGAGATATTTCAGCATCAACCTCAACTATCGGAGCATACTTCTTATTTGCCAGTTCCTCCGTAACAATCCTGGTAAAGTTCTTCCTGAAAGAATCTATTTTATCTACCGCAAGAGAAAGACCTGCGGCTGCTTTATGCCCGCCAAATGCCTTTAAATCAGAATTGCATTTTTTAATGGCACTGTAAATGTCAAAACCGCTTATACTCCTTGCTGAACCGCGCGCATCTCCGGTCTGATCATCAATTGCAAGCAAAATAGTGGGCACAAAGAACTCATCACTCAAACGGGAAGCACATATTCCCACCACCCCCTGATGCCAGGCTGGAGATGAAAGAACAAGCGGACCTTTAAAGTCCGCGGTGCTGTCTATCATTGATTTTGCATCTGCAAGAATTTTTCGTCCTATCTTCTGACGCTGAGTATTTTCATTATCGATCTTTTTTGCCAGCGTGTACGCTTCTTCATAGGTCGTCGAAATAAGAAGCCTGACCACATCTTCCGCATCTGATAAACGCCCTGCAGCATTCATTCGCGGGGCAAGTCTGAATGCAACCATGGTTGAATCCACTTCACCGTCCGGTATCCCGCTAACATCCTTTAATGCTTTAATTCCAGGCCGTTTCCCTGTTGCAATTACTTTAAGGCCATTTTTGGCAAAGATACGATTTTCATCTATCATGGGAACTATATCTGCGATTGTTCCAAGAGCAACAAGGTCAAGATAATCTTTAAGGTTGGGCTCCTGTCCATTTTGCCAGAAACCCAGCTCTCTGAGTTTCTTCCTGAGCCCGATAACAAGATTAAAAGCAACTCCTACTCCGGCAAGTCCTTTAAAAGGAAAACCACAGTCCGGCTGTTTAGGGTTAACAATTGCATAGGCATCAGAATAATTATCCGGAATTTCATGATGATCCGTAACAATTACATCAATGTTATTATTATGAGCATATTCAACTGCCTGAACATCAGAAATTCCGCAGTCCACAGTTATCAGAAGAGACGCACCTTTTTCTTTTATTTCCTTAACCGCATTTACATTCAGCCCGTATCCCTCTTTCAATCTTTTAGGGATATAGTAAGACACATTTACATTTACTTCCCTTAAAAAAAGAACCATTACAGCTGTTGCTGTTATCCCATCAACATCAAAATCTCCGTAAATATATATTTTTTCATTATTTTTTATCGCGGAGATAATTCTATCAACCGCCTTTTCCATCCCTTTCATCAAAAATGGAGAATGCAGGTCCTGAAGCCTGGCAGACAAAAATAACTGCGCCTCTTCAGGGGTCTTAAAGCCCCTGTTGATGAGTACCTGAGCGACAATTTGCGAGATATTGAGAGCTTGTGAAAGCTTAAGGCATAAATCAGGAGACTTATCCCTTAAAACCCATTTTTTTTCCATATTTTCCACTTTTTAACCTGAAATTTATATTAGATTCTAATTTTATCAGAGCAGAACATGAAGTCAAGAAAACAAATTTTTTGTAAAAAGATATTAATTTGTTATAATTAAATTGTTTTTTTAAATAAATTATAATCATGTTTAGCTTTTAAATCAGAGAGGATAAAAATGAATATTTCTCAGAGTTCTGCCTGGAAAACCCTGACAGAACACACAAAAACACTCAAAACAAAAACAATTTCAGACCTTTTTAAAGAGGAAGAAAACCGTTTTGAGCAGTTTTCAATTAATGCTGCAGGAATCTTCCTTGATTTTTCAAAAAACATCCTTACAAAAGAAACATTTTCACTTCTCTTAAAGCTCGCACAGGAACGGGATGTGAAAAACTGGATTGAAAAGATGTTTTCCAGTGAAAAAATAAACATCACTGAAAATCGGGCCGTACTCCATACCGCACTTAGAAACCGCTCTGACAAACCCATTCTTTTAGACGGCAAAGACGTCATGCCTGAAATAAAAGAGGTATTAAACAAAATACGGGTTTTTTCAGAAAAAGTTCGAAGAGGGAACTGGAAAGGCTATACCGGAAAAAAAATAACCAACATCGTAAATATCGGGATCGGAGGATCAAATCTCGGGCCGGCCATGGCAGTTGAAGCACTCACCCCGTATACTGACCCTAATCTTAATTTCCATTTTGTATCAAATGTTGACGGCACACACATCACAGAAACAGTAAAAACCCTTAACCCGGAAACAACACTTTTTATCATCGCGTCAAAGACCTTCACCACCCTGGAAACCATGACCAATGCAAAAACCGCCCGGAAATGGTTTCTGGATCAGGCTAAAGACGAAACTTCCGTTGCAAAACATTTTGTGGCTGTATCCACCAATAAAACGGAAGTTGAAAAATTCGGCATTGATTCTGAAAATATGTTTGAGTTTTGGGACTGGGTCGGCGGACGCTATTCCCTGTGGTCTGCGATTGGGCTCTCCATCGTAATAGCCATCGGAATGGACAACTTTGAAGAATTTCTATCCGGCGCGCATGAGATGGACACCCATTTCAAGACGGCTGATTTTGAAAACAACATTCCAGTTGTCCTGGCCTTGATCGGCATCCTGTATAACAATTTTTTCGACTTTGAAACCCATGCGCTTCTGCCCTATGACCAGTACCTCAGACGACTTGCGGCATATGTTCAGCAGCTTGATATGGAATCAAACGGAAAACATATCTGTAAAGACGGAACGCAGAGCACTGCCTCTACCGGTCCTATCATCTGGGGCGAGCCGGGTACAGACGGTCAGCATGCCTTTTACCAGTTAATCCATCAGGGCACAAAAACCATTCCTGCGGACTTTCTTGCTCCGGCAAACAGCCACAATCAAATCAGCAACCACCACGAACTGCTGCTTGCAAACTTTTTTGCCCAGACTGAAGCGCTGATGAACGGAAAAACTGAAGAAGCGGTCATAGAAGAACTAAAAGCATCAGGCATGGACGAAGAAAAAATAAAAAAAATTGCGCCTCACAAGGTCTTTGAAGGAAACAGACCCAGTAATTCTATTATGTTTAAACAGCTTGACCCCAAAACCCTGGGCACTTTAATTGCCATGTATGAACACAAGGTCTTTGTACAGGGCATTATCTGGAATATCTGCTCATTTGATCAGTGGGGAGTAGAACTGGGGAAACAGCTGGCAAACAAAATCATACCCGAGCTAAAAGATGAGAAAGAGATAACCACCCATGACCCGTCAACAAATGGTTTGATAAACTATTATAAGAAAATGAGGAAGTCAGAATAAACAATCAAGTGTGCAGACGCGACCTCTATGGTTCACACACATCATTCCTTAATCACTAATCAAGATTTGACCTCGTCTCTTCTTAGAATCCCCATTTTACTTTTAAAAAACGGCTTCTAAAACCTGATATTGCCTTATTTGTAGGGCTTTTTGAAGTGATCACAATAGGTTGCCTGGGTCCGCCCCCCTTTTGTACGTGCCGACATGGTGGAATTGGTAAACGTAGGAGATTCAAAATCCAAAAATTAATGGACTTACTAGGAGGCTGTCCGAGAATTAAAAAATTAGACCGAACAGATCAACCCACTAACCTTCAAAAGAAGGATGTGGGTTTTTTATTTTGGATAATTGTGAACATATCCTGAAAACTGTTGCCTAAAAG
>Ga0307988_1000781_pt1 | contig 20396 bp, 16 predicted proteins | sample EllFjometagen183_FD_203166 | JGI IMG/M metagenome (GOLD analysis project Ga0307988, IMG submission 203166) | Marine microbial communities from Ellis Fjord, Antarctic Ocean - #183 | ecosystem: Environmental > Aquatic > Marine > Unclassified | place: Southern Ocean | collected 2014-10-08 | reverse complement strand
TAAGAAAAGAACCGTAGGGACAGCGGAGGTAGCCTGGGTAAGCTTAGACCACGGTAGGTCTATCGACCAGGAATCCTGCCAATTCATTGGCGGGTAGTTCAAGCATTGATGTTTTTTGCACTAGGCGGGATTGACCCACTTATCATGTCATATTCAATCGGATTGGTTCCTGAAAATAAAAGGGGACTACTATTTGGCATAAGAGCATCTGTAGGAAGCTTAGCCTGGGCAGCATCTCCGATGTTAGGAAGTTATATGAGTATTAATTACACGCTGGATTCGGTTTTTTATCTGATTCCTGTGTTTTTAATATTGGCACTTTCAATTGCTATTATTATCAAAAAAAGAGAAACTGCCTGATTTTTAGAAAATAAAAAAACCGAACATAAGTCCGGTTTTTGTTAGTGCTATTTAATTATAATTATGCGAGTTCTAAGGCTATTTCCATCATTTTGGTAAATGCTGTCTGGCGTTCTTCAGAAGTAGTTGCTTCATGGGTAACTAGTGAATCGGATACAGTTAGTATGCATAATGCATTTACACCTGCACGTGCAGCATTCATATAAAGTGCAGCGGCTTCCATTTCAACGCCAAGAACTCCCATGTTTGCCCATTTTTTCCATGCTTCCGGATTATCGTCATAGAAAATATCTGAAGAAAGAATATTACCAACATTGACCGGATAACCTTTTTCTGCAGCTACATCAACTGCTTTTTTTAAAAGTGTCCATGATGCAGTTGGGGCATAAGTTCCCGGAAGTCCGTATTGTGATGCAAAATTGGAGTTTGTTGATGCTCCCATTCCAATAAGAATGTCATACAGATTAAGATGCTTTTGAAAAGCACCGCAGGAACCAACACGAATCAGGTTTTTAACGCCATAGGTATGTATAAGTTCAAATGAATAAATTCCTATTGAAGGCATTCCCATGCCTGTTCCCATAACAGAAACTTTTTTACCGTTATAGGTTCCTGTATATCCGAATGCATTACGTACAGCATTGAACTGTACAGGATTTTTCAGATAGGTTTCTGCTATAAACTTTGCCCTTAGCGGATCTCCCGGTAAGAGAATGGTTTCTGCTATAATGCCACTTTTATCGACTTCAATATGCGGTGTTTTATTCATGGTTTTCTCCGATCTGTCTTTTGATGAGATTTTCTGTAAGCTAATTATATCATATAGGCGGATGAGTATAGAAATTTGATAGAAAACTTTTACAAATCCCTGCCGTATGATAAAATGATGTAGTGCCAATTGATTAAAAAAGGAGCAGCATAAAATGGATTTGAAATCTAAATTAAGACATGTAATGGACTTTCCTAAAGAAGGGATTGATTTCATAGATATAACTACAGTTCTGCAAGATCCGGAAGCATTGAAATATAGTCTGGATACCATGAAGGAAAGTATTGCAGAATTTGGTGATTTTGATATTATCGTAGCACCTGAAGCCAGAGGTTTCATTTTTGGTGTTCCTCTTGCATATATGTTGAATAGGGGATTCATTCCTGTAAGAAAACCGGGAAAGCTTCCACATAAAACAATCAGTTTTGAGTATGAACTTGAGTATGGAACCAGTACCCTTGAGATACACGCGGATGCTATAAAACCAGGACAGAAAGTATTGATTGTTGATGATTTACTTGCTACCAGCGGAACCGCTGAGTCTATTGTAAGACTTGTTGAGAAAATTGGCGGAGAAGTTGTAGGAATACAGGTTCTTATCGAATTGACATTTCTTAAAGGACGCGAGAAACTTAAAGGATATAACGTTAAATCAATAGTGCAATTTTAAAAAAGTATATAAAAAAAGGACTGTTTTGAAACAGTCCTTTTTTATTGCTCATTATTCTCCGGAAGGTTCTGTAATTACTGTTGATGCGTCAATAACAAGGTTCATAGCATTTTGCATGAGTCCTACATTGACAATAGAAAGACCGAATACTGCAAGTATGATATATACAGTTGAATTGTCTTCAACGTTGATGTTGGCTTTTTCCTGGCAAGTGCATACCAATTTCCCAAATTTATAGTACCAATAGATACCGTAAATTCCGCAGGTAACAACTGTTAGTAAAAGCTCAAGTCCCGGATTTATAGTTTCATCATCAAGATAAGTCTTTATATCATTAGACATTGCGTATATCCAGTACATTGCATAAATCCCGCAAGTTACCAGTGATAAAATAATTACTTCTGCAATTCCTCTTTTTTGAATCATGGTCAAACTCCTGTTTTTTATTCCTGCTACATATTATCACAGGGATAGTTATGGTGCAATTAATGAGGATATAAACCACTTCATAGTACTCCAAACTATACATAACTAACCATGAACAAGCAAAATGATAAAAAAATGGCTTTTGGTAAAGTATGATTAGTAATATAACTATTACCCGCATCGGATAAATTTTTTTAGATACTTTTATTGCAGCATTGTGTGTTTATCTTGAAAGCCTATAGTCACTGTGAGATAATAAGAAAAAAGATAGCAGGAGAGATTATGGCTTTAGGTCTTGATATAGGTATAGATTTGGGAACTTCCTCAGTCCTTTTATATGTAAGGGGCAAAGGAATTGTTCTAAGAGAACCTTCGGTAGTTGCTTTGGATGACGAAGGCAATATTCTAGCAGTAGGTGAAGAAGCACGTAGAATGATGGGTAGAACACCGGGAAATATTACGGCGGTTCGTCCCCTTAGAGACGGAGTTATTTCAGACTACGAAACAACTGAAAAAATGCTCAGATATTTTATTACTAAAGTATGCGGGCGAAGAATGATATTTTTCAAACCTCGTGTAATGATTTGTGTACCCAGCGGCATAACAGAAGTTGAAAGAATGGCTGTAAAAGATGCTGCGGACAACATCGGGGCAAAAGAAGTATATATTATTGAAGAACCAATTGCGGCAGCAATAGGTGCAGGTCTTGATATATCAAAACCATACGGTAGCATGGTGGTTGATATAGGCGGCGGAACAACCGATATCGCGGTTATGTCTCTTGGTGGAATTGTTACAAGTCGTTCTATAAAAATTGCGGGCGATAAGTTTGACGAATCTATTATCAGATATATGAGGAAGAAGCACAGCATGCTTATTGGTGAACGTATGGCTGAAGAAATTAAGATGCGAATTGGTACCGTTTATCCATATGAAGAAGACATCACAATGAACGTCAGAGGCAGGAATCTTGTTCTAGGTCTTCCAAGAACACTCGAAATATCTGCTAATGACCTGATGGAATGCTTGGATGAACCGGTTGCTAATATATCGGATGCTATAAGATATGTTTTGGAAAGAACACCACCTGAACTGGCAGCAGATATTAGTGACAGAGGTATAATTTTGACAGGAGGCGGAAGCCTTATAAATGGTTTGGACAGATTGGTTGCAGAAAGAACAGGTCTTGATGTTATGGTCGCCGATGATGCAATATCATGTGTAGCTCTTGGTACAGGTGAAGCAATAAATGATATCGATAAGATTATTAAGGCTAAGATTGTTAAACTTGAACAGAAAAGAAGAAAATAGAAAATTAAAAAAACATGCAATTATTGCAATAATTATGGCGGTATCCCTTGGGGTATCCGCCTTTTTATGTGGGTGTGTTGATAAGAAATCATCAGAACTCACGCCCGAACCATCTGATTTAAATACTATTCCGCCGTTCAAAAACATATTGCCTTCACAGCCGGCATCAGAAAGTCCCACTAAAAATCCTGAAATACCAATTGAAAAATCGCCGGTTGTGTATACCGAAAAAATTCTTGAAATAAACGGCCGGCAAAACCGCATTTTTTTGCTGACGATTGATATTAAGGATCCTAACATATCAGTTTTACCATATCTCGCATTTGACAGAATTTTCGGATTTGAATATCTTCAAAGTATGACAGAAGCAACCGGAGCTTTGGCGGCAATTAATGCAGGGTTCTTTTTTGAGTACGGACTCCCTTCAGGTCTGGTTGTTAATGATGGGGAAATAATTAGTGCAGGGACAGGTAAATTTTACAGCCTTATTATTGATGAGAGCGGTGCCCGATTTGAAATAGTTAAAACAACAGTGAACCTGAATATAAACGGTCAGGAAATACAGTTGGAATCATATAATAAATCGCCCGGCGATTTAAAAACCGCCGTTTTCTCAAGTGCCTATGGAGCAACAGACAGATTGGGTTATTTTAGAAGGGCAATGGTTATTGAAAATGGTGTGGTTACAGAATACAAAAAAGTAGAATCAGCTGTAGATATACCGAAAGGCGGATATGTTGTTATGTTTCCTGCGGATTTTGTATTTGAAACTGACCCCATGAATGCGAACTGTAGTATCGAGTTTACCCCGTCATTCAGTGACAGTACAATGGCTTATGAATGTACTTCTTTATTGGTAAAAGATGGAAAATCACTAGCTGGAGATACAATGCCATGGGTTGGCAACCTTAATCATTATGATCCTAGAACATGTGTGGGTATTCTACAGGATGGGCGCCTTGGCTTTGTTGTTGTAGATGGCCGCAAGGAAAATTACAGCAGTGGTACAACAGGCAGAGAAACAGCGGATCTTATGATTGAACTAGGATTTAGCGATGCAGTAATGCTGGATGGAGGAGGAAGTTCTCAGATGATATATGATGGAATTACAGTTAACAGTCCCTCATCCGGTCCCGATGGTAGGCCAATTGCCGGGGGGTTTATGATTATTTTAAACAATGATTGAGTATATGGTAATTTTATTGACTAAATCCGGGTAATATATATAATGAGGGTGAATTTAAGGAGGATATTAATGAAAACGAAAGCAGTAAGACTATATGGTAAAAACGATCTAAGGTTGGAAGAGTTTGAACTTCCGGAAATAAAAGATGACGAAATACTGGCGAAAGTTGTAACTGACAGCATTTGCATGTCTTCATATAAAGCGGCTTATCAGGGACCGGACCACAAAAGAGTTCCCAATGATGTAGCAGAAAACCCAATAATCATAGGTCACGAAATGTGTGGTGAACTTGTTCAGGTTGGTAAAAAATACGATGGTAAATTTCATGCAGGTCAGAGATTCAGTCTTCAGGCAAATTTAAATCATCCGAATCTTCCCTATGCAGCCCCGGGATATTCATTTAAATATGTAGGCGGAAATGCACAACATATAATAATACCTAAAGAAGTTATGGAGATGGATTGTCTTCTTATTTATAGCGGAGATTCATTCTTTCAGGGCTCACTTGCAGAACCAGTGTCATGTATAATCGGCGCATTCCATGCAATGTACCATACAAAAATGGGAAGTTATGTACATCAAATGGAAATTAAAGAAGGCGGCAACATGGCGATACTTGCCGGTGTTGGTCCCATGGGACTTGGTGCCATTGATTATGCTGTAAATCAGCCTATCAAACCTAAGAAGCTTGTTGTAACAGATATTAATGATGCCCGTCTTGAAAGAGCAAATGAAATATATTCTACAGAATGGGCTGCTTCTCATGGCGTTGAACTAATCTATGTAAATACCGGTAATGTAAGCGATCCTGTTGAATATTTAAAATCACTTACAAACGGTGCTGGATATGATGATGTATTTATATATGCACCGGTAAAACCTGTTGTTGAGCAAGGAGATGCTATTCTAGGTCACGATGGTTGCTTGAATTTCTTTGCAGGCCCCACAGACAAACAATTTAGCGCAACATTTAATTTTTATAATGTGCATTATGCAGCATCACATGTTGTTGGAACCAGCGGTGGAAATACAGATGATATGAAGGAAGCTTTAAAACTGAGTTCAGAGGGAATATTGAACCCGGCATCTATGGTTACACATATCGGAGGTCTGGACAGTGCTGCCGAAACTACCTTGAATCTTCCTAAAATACCAGGGGGCAAAAAGTTGATTTACACTGGGATTTCAATGCCGCTTACAGCAATCGATGATTTTGAAAAAGATGGATACCCTGAGCTCGCGGTAATCTGCAAATCAAATAAGGGGCTGTGGTGTAAAGAAGCTGAAGATTTTCTGCTGGCTAATTCAGAAAAAATATAAACTTAAAACGTGTAAAGAGTCTGTGCTAAGCTACAGGCTCTTTTTTTGTTAATTTTTTTAATAATCAATAGATATAAAAAACTGAAGCCAATATAAGAATGTTATGTAAACTAAAATTCTCTGGACAAAAAAGAATGACGGAGTATGCCTAGCAAAGCAAGACGATGGGTTTAGAGTTATGTGCAATAAAAACTTACAAAACTTGCAATAATTATCTGATTTTATTCATAAAATGCATATAATGAATAGTAAATCAAAGAATATGAAATATTATATTATATATCTTGCATAATACAATTGAATTATTGTGAAATTTATGGTACCTTAAATGAAATCTATTTGATCAGCAGAAACGTTGGTACGGAGAAGTTGATTTAAATAAAATGAATAATGTGGGGTAATCAGATGTCAATTTATACTGAAAAAGTATTAGCTAAATTAAAGGCCATGAATCCGTGTGAAGATGAATTTATTCAGGCGGCTACAGAAGTTATTGAATCTCTGGAGCCGGTATTTAAACGTAATCCCGAGTATGAAAATGCAAGCTTACTGGAACGGTTCATTGAACCGGAAAGAGTATTATCATTCCGTGTTCCATGGGTGGATGATTCTGGAAATGTGCATGTAAACCGAGGCTTTCGAGTACAGTTCAATAGTGCTATCGGTCCCTATAAAGGCGGCCTTAGATTACATCCTTCAGTTAACCAGGGAATAATAAAGTTTCTTGGATTTGAGCAAATATTAAAAAACTCTCTGACCGGGCTTCCCATTGGAGGAGGTAAAGGTGGCAGTGATTTTGATCCTAAAGGTAAAACAGAGAATGAAGTAATGCGATTCTGTCAGAGTTTTATGACTGAATTGTTTAAATATATTGGTGCTTATGTTGATGTGCCAGCCGGAGATATCGGTGTAGGCGGACGTGAAATCGGATATTTATATGGTCAGTATAGACGTTTGACTAATGTTAATTCAGGCGTGTTGACTGGAAAAGGTCTTACATATGGAGGAAGCCTGGTAAGAACAGAAGCTACAGGTTATGGTTTGGTTTACTTAATGGATGAAATGCTAAAGGCCAATGGTAAAAGCATTGAGGATAAAAAGGTAGTTATTTCCGGATCAGGTAATGTTGCTATTTATGCACATGAAAAGGTTACTCAATTAGGAGCTAAGGTTATTGCGATGAGTGATTCTTCAGGATATATATATGATGAAGCAGGAATTGATCTTGCTACAATTCAACAGTTGAAGGAAGTTGATCGTAAACGTATTGTTGAATATATAAAAACTCATCCAAACGCTGAATTTATTGAAGGCTGTAAGGGAATATGGAATATTCCATGTGATTTAGCGCTTCCATGTGCCACTCAGAATGAACTGGACGAAGCCAGTGCCAAGGTATTAGTTAAAAACGGATGTATCGCAGTTGGAGAAGGCGCTAATATGCCAACAACACTTGAAGGTACTAACATATTCCTTGAAAACGGAGTACTGTTCGCGCCGGGTAAAGCTGCAAATGCCGGTGGTGTTGCTGTTTCTGCTCTCGAAATGACTCAGAATAGCATGAGGTATTCTTGGACTTTTTCTGAAGTTGATAATCGTTTAAAACGTATAATGACAAATATATTCAAGCAGGTTGACGAAGCGGCCAAAGAATACGGTTTCGAAGGCAACTATGTAGTTGGTGCAAACATTGCAGGATTTAAAAAAGTTGCCGGAGCTATGATGGCTCAGGGTGTTGTTTAATCAATTAACTATTTATTTATTTTAAGCATTACAAAAAAGTGTCCGGAAATTATCCGGGCACTTTTTAAATGGAATCTATTAGAATAAAATGTATAGAATGTGAGCATCAGACTATTATTTATTGCACATTTTTATTATATATCTCATTGCATTGTTGACATATGTGCAAAACAGGAGTTTAATAAATAATGGTGAAAGTCAAAATTTTATTATTAGCACAGGAGGCAAAGGCAATGAAGAAAACTGATATACTGGTAATTGGCGGTAGTGCAACAGGTCTTGTAGCTGCAATGACAGCTAAGTCATGCAATCCGGAAAAAAGCGTAACAGTTATAAGAAAAGAAGAAAAAGTTATGATACCCTGTGGGATACCATATATTTTTGGGACAGTTGACAGCAGTGACAATAACATACTGCCGGACGGTGGATTGCTAAAACTGGGAGTTGAAATAGTAGTTGATGAAGTTATATCTGTTAATGCAGAAACAAAAACCTGCGTTACAAAGAATGGAGAAACCATCACATACGATAAACTCATTTTGGGGACAGGCTCATTACCTTCAAAACCCAAGTGGCTTAACGGTACAGATCTTGAAAACGTATTTAACATTCCTAAGAACAAGGTTTATCTTGACGATATTTCTTCAAAGCTTGAATCATTTAAAAAGATAGTGGTTATTGGTGCCGGGTTTATCGGTGTTGAAGTTTCAGATGAACTAAATAAAAAAGGTAAAGATGTCACTTTGGTTGAAATTCTTCCTAAAATTCTTGGGGCAACCTTTGATGATGAATTTGCTTCAGAAGCACAGGAATTACTTTCTAGAAGAGGGGTTACAACTATAACCGGATGCGGAGTCAAAGAGATTTCCGGAGATGGAAAAGTAGAAAAAGTTGAATTACAAGATGGACGTGTCCTTGATGCGGATGCAGTAATTCTTTCTCTTGGATACTTTCCGAATACATCACTTGCCGCAGACATGGGGCTTGAGCTTAATGAGTTTGGATTTATAAAAGCAGACCAGTACAGAAGAACAAGTACGGTTGATGTATTTGCAGCAGGAGATTGTGCTGAAAAGGTTGATTTTGCTACAGGCAAATTAAGTAGGGTTATGCTCGCATCAACAGCATGTACAGAAGCAAGAACAGCAGGAATGAACCTTTATGAATTGAAAACTTTCAGTGTATTCAGAGGAACTGTTGGTATTTACTCTACATGTATAGGTGAAACAGCCCTTGGTGTTGCAGGTCTTATCGAAAAGGTTGCAGTTAAAGAAGGATTTAATGTTGTGACTGGTTCATTCACCGGAATTAACAGACATCCAGGGAAAATAGCTGATGCTCATAAAGAAACTGTCAAATTGATTGTTTCTAAACAGTCCGGTGTCATCCTCGGAGGAGAAGTGCTTGGAGGTAAAAGTGCCGGTGAATTAACTAATGTTATGGGCTTTGCAATTCAGAATCACATGACAGTTTATGATTTAATAATGACACAGATAGGAACACAGCCATTGCTTACAGCATCACCTGCCGGATACCCTCTGGTTAAAGCAGCTGAAATAATAGTGAAAAAACTTTGTAAATAAAACACAAGAACCTCATATTTAGGAAAAGGCGCTAATGCGTCTTTTCTTTTACGCGTATTTTGGAAAAACATCCCTCCGCTGTTTTTCCAAGATGGGGTTATTTTGATTGACATGAAGGGGTGTTGGTGATAGAATCTAACACACAAAGTAAGAAACTATCATTTTATGTTAGGGGGAGAATAAATGGCAACTGCGATAATAATGCCCAGACAGGGAAATACGGTTGAAAGCTGTATCGTTTCAAAATGGCACAAGCAAAAAGGCGATGCTGTAGCTGTAGGGGATATTTTATTCACATATGAAACTGACAAAGCCACTTTTGATGAAGAATCCAGCGTAGCGGGAACACTTTTAGAAACTTATTTCGAAGAAGATGACGATGTGCCGGTTCTATTAACAATGTGTGTGATTGGAGAAGAGGGCGAGGATATATCAGGGGTTACTCCTGATGGTGCATCTACCGTAAGCGAAGAATTAGCAACTTCTGAAGAAACTGTTGAAGTGGCTGAAGAAAAATCAGCTGCAACGGCGACTGAAGCACCTATTGCCGGTGATACGGCTAAAATTTCACCACGTGCAAAAAATCGTGCCAAAAAAGCAGGTCTTGATGCTGCATATGCAACAGCAACCGGACCAAGCGGACGTATAATTGAACGAGATATTATAGAACTTGAAAAATCAGGACCATCTGTTACAAAGGCTGCAGCAACTTCTTATGTCAGCGGAACAGCTTATGCGGGCACAGGTATCGGCGGACGCATTACAGCGGCAGATACCGAAAAAGGCGGAATTGCTGCAATAGCTGTCGATGAAAACTTTGTTGAATTCGAAGATGAAAAACTTCCTAATATTAGAAAAGTTATTGCAAAGGCAATGCATAATTCACTTTCATCAATGGCTCAACTTACAATCAATATGTCATTTGACGCCAGCGCAATTATGAATTTCCGAAAGGGAGTTAAGGCCAAAGGCGAAGAACTGGGTCTTCCGAATATCACACTTGGCGATATGGTTGTTTACACAACGGCAAAGACACTGCTTAAACATAAAGGTTTAAATGCACATTTTACGGTTGATACAATCCGCAGATTCAATACGGTTCATATGGGTGTGGCCGTTGATACAGACAGAGGACTTATGGTTCCTACACTGTTCAACAGCGACAGAATGACCCTTGCACAGATTAGTGCAAACACCAAGGACATTGCTGCACAGAGCAAATCCGGAACAATTAATCCTGATCTGCTTCAGGGTGGAACGTTCACTATAACTAACCTGGGTACTATGGGAGTTGAATCTTTTACACCAGTAAACAATCCGCCCCAGACAGCTATTCTGGGTGTTTGTGGAATAACAACTAAAGTAAAAGAAGCAAATGGTAGTATTAAAACATATCCTTCAATGGGGCTTTCACTCACAATAAATCACATGGCTGTGGACGGAGCTCCAGCTGCACGCTTCCTGAAGGATCTTTGCAATAACCTCGAAAATTTCGCGGTTATGCTGCTGGCGTAGGAGGATACTAATGAAGTACGATTTAATGATTATCGGAGGAGGACCTGCAGGATATCTGGCGGCAGAACGTGCCGGACATGCAGGATTAAAAACTATTCTCTTTGAAAAAAACAACATAGGCGGTGTATGTCTGAATGAAGGATGTGTTCCTTCAAAGGCACTGCTGTACTCTGCTAAAATTTATGATTATGCAAAAACCGGATCAAAGTACGGAGTCACTTTTGAAGGAGCATCACTTGATCAGGAAGCTGTAATTAAAAGAAAGAAAAAAGTTGTCAAAACTCTTGTTTCCGGAGTAAAGGGCGCACTTAAAGCGAATAAAGTTGAAGTTATTGACGGCGAAGGCATTATTGAAAAGCGAAGTGATGATGGCTTTAATATAAGCTGTGATAGTACTACTTACACAGGCAGCAGACTGATGATATGCACAGGTTCTGTTCCAATAATGCCTCCAATAGAAGGCCTTAAGGATGCTTATGAAGCGGGTTTTGCTATGACTAATAAAGAAGTTCTGGAATTAACAGTAGTCCCAAAAAAGCTTGTTGTTGTAGGCGGCGGTGTTATAGGACTTGAAATGGCCAGTTATTACAACAGCGCAGGCAGCGAAGTAACAGTTGTTGAAATGCTAGATAGAATTGCAGGTATAACAGATACCGAGATTTCCAAAATTCTGAAAAAGAATTATGAGAAAAAAGGCATCAAATTCAATCTTCAGTCAAAGGTTGTTAAGTTCACCAATAACAGTGTTGTATATGAAAAAGATGGTGAAACTGTTGAAGCTCTTGCAGACAAAGTATTAGTAAGTATCGGCAGACGTCCAATGACTCAGAATATTGGGATTGAGAACATAGGTGTTGCTTTAACTGAACGTGGAGCAATAATTACTGATGACAAGGGTCGCACGAATGTTGCTGAAGTTTATGCTGCAGGGGATGTAAACGGCAAATCAATGCTTGCGCACACTGCTTATAGAGAAGCAGAAGTATGTATAAACAACATTCTTGGTAAAAAGGATAGAATGCGCTATAACGCAATCCCTGCTGTCATATATACGAATCCTGAAGTTGCAAGTGTCGGCGAAACAGAAGAAACCGCAAAGCAAAAAGGAATCGACTATGAATGCGCAAATATCTCTATGAGATATGCAGGCAGATATGTTGCTGAAAACGAAGGCGGCAATGGAATCTGTAAAGTCCTTGTAGATAAAAAATATAATAAAGTGATAGGTGTATCCGTAATAGGTAATTACTCAAGTGAGTTCATATACGGCGCATCATTCATGATAGAGACAGAAATGACTGTTGATGATATAAAGGAAATCGTTTTCCCTCATCCTACGGTATGTGAAGTTATAAGAGAAGCATTATTCGCGTTTTAGAAAGGAGCAAATAAATGCCAAGAACACAATATATAGATCCTAATGAAATCAGAAAAAGTGGGGAAATTAAGTTTAAAAATATCCCAATTAACCAGTATTCAAAATCAATCGGTGATGAAAAAGATAATTTTTCTAGTGATGATTTTCTGAGAATATACCGCGACATGTCCATAATAAGGGAATTTGAGGGTATGTTAAGTGCAATCAAAACCACAGGACAGTATAACGGTATAGAATACAACCATCCCGGACCGGCACATCTGTCCATTGGACAGGAAGCCTCTTCCGTAGGTCAAGCTTATCTTTTAGATGCAAATGACTATATTTTCGGATCCCACAGAAGTCATGGTGAAATCATCGCAAAAGGTCTTTCAGCAATTGAAAAACTTTCTGACAAACAGCTTATGGAAATTATGGAAGCATATTTTGAAGGAAAGATTCTAAAAGTAGTTCAGGCTGGTCAGAACAGTGTAAAGGAACTTGCAAAAGATTTCCTCATCTACGGAACACTGGCTGAAATATTTGCCCGTGAAACCGGATTCCACAGAGGACTCGGCGGCTCTATGCACGCGTTCTTTACTCCTTTTGGAATTTACCCTAATAACGCTATTGTTGGTGGATCTGCTGACATAGCAACAGGTGCCGCACTTTATAAAAAAGTAAACCGTAAAAGCGGTATTGTAATAGCCAACATAGGTGATGCATCTCTTGGATGCGGACCTGTATGGGAAGGCATGTGCTTTTCTTCTATGGACCAGTTTAAGAAGCTGTGGGAAGGGGAATATCAGGGCGGACTGCCGATCATATTCAACTTCTTTAATAACCAATACGGTATGGGCGGCCAGACAAACGGCGAAACAATGGGATATGAATTCCTTGCACGTTTCGGAGCCGGTGTTAATCCTGATCAGATGCATTCAGAACGTATTGATGGATATAATCCACTTGCAGTTATTGATGCAATTAAAAGAAAAAAAGCAATTCTTGAAGCTAAAAAAGGTCCTGTACTTCTTGATACAATCACTTACAGGGTTTCCGGTCATTCACCATCTGATGCATCAGCATACAGAAGCCGTGAAGAAATCGATGCCTGGACAGCTCAGGATTCACTACTTACATACAGAAAAGCTCTTGTTGATGAAGGCATTGCTGATGATTCAGCATTTGAAACGATCCTTGGATCTACCGAAGAACTAATAACTAAGGTTATGAAAATGGCAATCAATGATGAAATATCACCAAGAATGGATCTTGTGGGTACAGGTGATGCCATTGAAAAACTAATGTTCTCAAATCAAAAAATAGAGAAAATGGAAGAAGGCGAAGCCGAAGTCAACATGCCTTACGAAGAAAATCCACGCGCAATACAGATTGCTCGTAAAGAAAGATATGCATATAAGGATGGCAAACCCGTATCTAAAAACAAAACATACCAAATCAGAGACGCCATCTTTGAAGCAGTAGCTCATAAATTCTACACTGACCCGACACTAGTTGCATATGGCGAAGAAAACAGAGATTGGGGCGGAGCTTTCGCAGTATACCGTGGCCTTACAGAAGCACTTCCATATAACAGATTGTTTAACTCATCAATAAGTGAAGCGGCAATCGTCGGAACAGCAGTTGGATACGGAATGTGCGGCGGACGTGCAATCGTTGAACTTATGTATTGTGACTTCCTCGGAAGAGCAGGAGACGAAGTATTTAATCAGCTTCCCAAATGGCAGGCAATGAGCGCAGGCGTTTTGAAAATGCCTGTAGTAGTAAGGGTTTCAGTAGGTTCAAAATACGGCGCACAGCATTCACAGGACTGGACAAGCCTATGTGCTCATGTTCCTGGATTGAAAGTTGTTTTCCCAGTATCTCCATATGATGCAAAGGGTCTCATGAACACAGCTCTTATGGGAACTGACCCGGTTATATTCTTTGAAAGCCAGAGAATTTATGACAAAGGTGAAGAATTTGTAGAAGCGGGTGTTCCCGAAGGCTACTATGAAATCGAAATGGGCGAACCAGATATCAAAAGAGAAGGTTCAGATGTGACCATCCTTACAATCGGCGCAACTCTATATAGAGCCCTTGAAGCGGCTGAAGAACTGCAGGAAAAATATGGTATGTCAGCTGAAGTAATAGATGCTCGAAGTATAGTTCCTTTCAATTACGAAAAGGTTATAGAATCCGTTAAAAAGACCGGTAGGATTATTCTTTCAAGTGATGCTTGTGAGAGAGGTTCTCATCTTAAGGATATGGCTCAGACAATCAGTGAACTCGCATTTGATTATCTTGATGCACCTCCTGTAGTAGTTGGAGCACGTAACTGGATTACACCGGCTCAGGAATATGAAAAATATTTCTTCCCACAGCCTGGTTGGTTCATTGATGCAATACATCAGAAAATAGTTCCGCTAAAAGGACATGTTTCAACACAGAACTTTACTGAAACAGAACAGCTAAGACTTAATAAATACGGAGTATAGATATGAATGGCAGACAGCAACGAATTAAAAAGATGCTGGAATCCGCCGGCGAAGTGCACCTTCAGGACCTTCGGAAAGTTTTCGCAGACATGTCTGAGATGACTCTCCGGAGAGACCTGAGTTTTCTCGAGAACGAAGGTTTCGCAATCAGAACACATGGTGGGGCTGTCAGCACAAATAAAGTAGATCTGCATGACGGACAGGAAAATGAGTACTCAAAGCGTGCCAAAGAAGGCATTACAGCTAAAACAGGAATTGCAGCCAAAGCTATACGGTTCATAGATAAAGGCCGTTCAATATACCTAGATGCAGGTAGCACGGTTATGGGTCTTGCAAAGCTTATAGCGGGTGATGGATGTACATTTGTTACAAGTGCAGTAAATACTGCATTGAAGCTTTCTTCTACAGCACATTCTGTTATGCAGCTTGGTGGAGCGGTCAATAAGAATACACTTTCGTGCTCGGGACCGGACGCACTTCTGATGATGGATGCATTGAACATTGATGTAGCAGTAATGTCCGCATCAGGTTTTTCTCTTGATAGAGGATTTACTATATCAAACCGCTATGAATGCTTATTGAAACAGAAGGTTCTTTCTAAGGCAAGAAAAGTGGTTATGCTGATGGACAGCAGTAAAATAGACAAGGATCTTACATTTACTTTCGCATCTCTTGAGGACATTGATTTTTGGGTTTGCGACCAGGATCCTGATGAAGAAATAATTAAGAAATGCAGAGAGTTCAAAGTAGAACTCATTTAGGAGGATAGTGATGGGTTATAAAAGACTAGAAGGTAAAGTTGCTGTAATAACCGGCGCAGCACAGGGTCTCGGTGAAGCACTTGCCAAGAGGCTAGATAAAGAAGGATGCAAAGTTGTCATTGGTGATATTAACATTGATGGAGCGATTGAGGTTGCTAGAAAATTGTCTGATGCAGTAGCAGTAAAAGTTGATGTTACTTCAGAAGAGGATGTTGAAGCTCTGTTGAATGTTGCCATAGATAAATATGGTAAAGTGGATATCGCTATAAGTAATGCCGCTGTTTTAATATCCGGAGCGACAACTGAATTTGACATAAAAAAATGGCAGTTTGTAATGAATGTTAACCTTGTCGGATATTTTATTTTTGCAAAAGCAGCAGCTAAAAAAATGCTTGAAAACGGCAGTGGTTCAATTATCCAGATAAACAGCAAATCGGGTAAAAAGGGATCAAAGAAAAATTCAGCGTATTCTGCATCAAAATTCGGTGGTATTGGTCTCACACAGAGCCTGGCTCTTGAATTTGCAGATCAGGGCATCCGAGTAAATGCTATTTGCCCTGGTAATCTTTTGAACTCACCGCTGTGGACAAACAGCCTCTTCAAACAGTATGCAGAAAACCAGGGAATTACTGAGGAAGAAGTTCGCCAGAAATATCTGAATCAGGTTCCTATGAAACGTCCTTGTGAATACGAGGATGTTGCAAATTTGATGACTTACATTGCTTCAGATGAGAGTGCATATATGACGGGGCAGGCTATTAACGTCACAGGCGGCCAACAAATGTCTTGATGGGTTAATTTGACTTCATCATAAAACATAAAGAATCATTCAACCGCCGGAATTGTTAAATAAACATCCGGCGGTTTCATTCATATATGTTTTATTTGCTTCGTTTGGTAAAGCCACATCTTTTCACTTACGTATAACCATACGTGCGCTCAAATCCGGACTTTCCAAGCCTCGCCTGAAGTCAAATTTACACCATCAGGAACCTAAACACTGACGTACCGCAGACAAAATCAAGTTTATTAGGTCGAGGAACGTCAGCGGCGACATGAATGATAATTTCATGTATTAAGTCTAAAACGAGTGAATATTATCATTTTGGAGCATACAAAAACCGAAGATAAATACCGAATATTAAATACTACAGACACCGTTATTGAAATTTTTCATACGGTGTCTTTCGTTAATATGCATCTGCTTTGCTTCGTTTTTTACTCCCTTGTGTATCTCTACACATGGTAGGCACGGAAAGCCGCGCCTCAAGACAGGTGACAATAAGTGTCAAATGTGTGATAATTAATTAGGTGAATACTTGCAGAGAAGAGCTAATTGCGTAGCTTCAAGATTAAGGCTATAAGCCGTTTTACAGACATGACCAAAAAAACATTCCCCCAAATAACAACACTAATTGTGTGAATAAGGGGTGGAAAATCAAAAACACTGATTTTTCACCCCATTAAAATATGAAAAAACCCCTTAAAATGGTAAAATTGTATTGATAAAAAACAATTCAAAAAAAAGGAGTTTTCTCATGGCAATTGTACCACAAAGAACACTGTTCCAACATATGCAGATTGAAGAACTTGGAGATTTGAAAAGGCTTGTCCTGGTAATTGAAAACATGCCTGATGAGAATCTTATGAAAATCCTTGAAAAAGAAAGAAGAACAGGACGGAATGATTACCCGGTCAGGGCAATGTGGAACTCAATACTCGCAGGCGTGGTCTTTCAGCATGGTTCCATAGCCAGTCTGCTCAGGGAATTGAAAAGAAACGGACAGTTGCGTGCAATATGCGGATTTGTCGGAAAAACACCCAATTCACACAATTACAGTAGGTTCTTTAAAACATTGGTAAAACAGCAGGAAGAAATAGATGCCATGTTCAGCCTGATGGTGAAAAGGCTTAAAAGCGTATTGCCGGACTTCGGTAGAATCATGGCGGGCGACGGAAAAGCCATAGAGTCATTTGCGAACAGGCTGACAAAGAGGAGCGAGGCAGACGGGCGCAGCGAGGCTGATGCAAACGTTTGTGCAAAACGCAGTCTGAGTAAGGATAAAGATGAAAAAACTTATGTTAAGATAAAAAGCTGGTTTGGGTACAGGATGCATTTGATAGTTGATGCAAAATATGAGCTGCCGGTTGCATATGAAGTGACAAAGGCTTCTTGTCCTGAACAGCCTGTAATGAGGGATATGATAAAAAAACTCGGTGAAGACCAAAAGGAAATTATGGGAGGCTGTCAGGTTTTCACAGCGGACAAGGGTTATGACGGGACGGATCTGATAAGGGAGTTGTATGACGACCATGACATAAAAGCGGTCATTGATATAACAAATCAGTGGCAGGACAAAAAAGAAATCCGGATGTTTGAAAACAGGAATAATATCATAGGTTACAACAATGGAGCTGAAATATTCTGCTATGACCCGAAGACCGGGGAACGCCGCATGATGCAGTACGAAGGATTTGAAAAGGAAAGAGGAACCATAAGGTATGGTTGTCCTGTAAAGAGCGGAGCAAATTGCAAAGGATGCAATGAATGTCCATATGGCAATAAGTCGGTAAGGATCAATATGGAAGAGGACAGAAGAAGATTTACTCCTGTGGCACGTTCCAGCTACAAATGGAAGAGACTGTATAAGAAAAGAACATCCGTTGAGCGTGTGAACAGCAGACTTGATGTATCATATGGATTTGAGAGGCACACCACAAGGGGAATGAAGAAGATGAATCTTCGTGTTTCAATGGCGTTGTTGATTATGCTTACGCTTGCATACGGGCATATAGAGGGAGGCAGGAAGGAACTGATGCGAAGCCTGGTGCGGTATGGGTAGTAAAAAGAATAGAAACTGAAAAGTTATGCAATAGTCTCTTCTTGTTATGCACAGATTCAGGGAGTATGTGCATAACAAGAAGACATTGCATAAAAATATGTTGTTTTGTTATACTTTAAATGTCGGGGTACTGATTTTAATAAGCGAATAATGGAAAATCAATTTTTCCGGACAAAAAAACAGGGACAACGCAATTAGCTCTATTTATATTGTACTTTACACAATGACTATTTGCAATATATAATCAAGTATCAAGATTCTTATCAATTAATGACAAAAGCCACTTTTTTTCACCGGGTATATTTTCTCTTAATCGAGAGGCAGCTACAATTGGAATCCATCTATCCAACTCACTATTATCTATTCCTGCTAAGTTGCAATACTTTTTTGTGTATACCTTATATAGACACTTTTTTATTAGTCTTACAAAAACCTTCAATATTATGGATATGTCATCCGGTAAATCCGGTCCATTTATCATTAGTTGGGTTCGCACAACGTCACTCAGCGGATTCCCTGAATAGGCATTCATCCAGTCAATGGCAATATACCCTTTGTTATGCACCATAATATTGCCCGGATGAAAATCCCCGTGACATATGGCATCACTATCCTGCAGGATATTCAAAAGTTGTAAAATTTTGGTTGTTCTGCCTCCCAGTATATTTTTAGAATCTTCAATCGCATTCTCAAAGTTGTTCTTCTGCTGTAATAATTTGCATGAATTATTACTGTGTATATCAAAATGAATTGTAGCCATATCCTTACCAATACTTTTGATTTTAAATGGATTTTTTAATATAAATTCCGCAAGTGTTTCTCCATTGATTCGTTCATATACAATCCCTTCCCTGCCATTAATTATTGTTGATTCATGAAAAAAGGGTGCAGGAATTTTTAGTTCGTTAAGTACTTTCCCAATTTCTACTTCTCTTTGTATTGCTCTTGAAGAAAAATTTGAGAAAAATAATTTCAATACCTTTCCATTATTTATTTCAAAAATCTCAGCTGTCCTGCCTTTACCGATGATTTTTAAATCGGATATTCTACCTATAGACTCCATATTTCAACCCCGCATCAACCATCGCAATATAATTATTTATCATTTTATCGTTTATAAGTTCCTCATATGGTCCTGCTGTTGGAGATAAAATCAACCGCCCGGATTTACCCTCATCCATAATTATTTTTACTAACTGCTCAATCTCTTTTGGTTCACAGTGCGCCAGATCATCATATTGTATATTTCCAATTAAAATCATGTCACCGAGGATGTCTCTTGCTTGGGAAATTGTACAATTTCCTATAGGTGGCGCTTCAATAGTGTGAAGGCCATCAGGATTCATATGACTAACACCTCCGCGAATATCCAGTAAATTACCATGATAGTGCACAATGGACTTTTTACCATAACTTCTTATTAAATCTACTATACCCTTTACATACCGAGCAGAAAGTTCATTGAACTTATCAGGTGAAACCAGAGGTGGCCCGGCAAATTCACAGCCAATTATAAAGAAAACTTCGCCAATATCATTTTCAATCAAGTATTTTGTGTATTCATAAACGCGCTGATACATAACATCTGTAAAAGCTATGAGTTTGTCATAATCGGTAAGTGAGCATATTGAAAACTCTGAAGCACTCATAATACTATAAAGCGGACTAAGCGGATCAGGAAGATTAACCATCATCAATCCCCTGTCACCAAGCTCTGCTTTTTCTTTAGTGTATGAAGATACATACGGTTTTGGTGCACTATATGGAATAGATAAGATATTTTCCAGTTTATTAACATCATCTATAAGATACTTAACTTTTGTGCTATTTGTTCCTGTCCTTGTGTATTTTATAAACTCTAAATCTTTATATTTAACGATGTATTCTTTATAGGTATTTCCATTTTCATTTCGCTCCTGCCAAAAGCTGTTGATATCAGGATTTGCATTATAACAAAATCCTGTATCATAGCTTCTTCTATCAAAAGTATCACAATACTTTTCAATATAATCCGTTACCCTTTTGTAGCATGGTATGTTATATACATCAACATA